>Ga0302185_10000251_pt1 | contig 42339 bp, 20 predicted proteins | sample II_Bog_E1_1_FD_200231 | JGI IMG/M metagenome (GOLD analysis project Ga0302185, IMG submission 200231) | Peat permafrost microbial communities from Stordalen Mire near Abisko, Sweden - II_Bog_E1_2 | ecosystem: Environmental > Terrestrial > Soil > Wetlands > Peat | place: Sweden: Abisko... | reverse complement strand
TCGGCAACTACGTCTATGATGCCAGCGAGCTGTAGCAGCTGCACCCGGGAGGCTACCAAGTCATTGAGAGCATAATGGGCCGAGAAGTTGACAGATTCCTCTACGGAATGTACTCATCCGAACTCTTCCCCGAGTTGCTGCCTCATTCTCATTCAGCTCACTGTCTCAAGCTTGTCGGCAAGCCGATCGCCCGACTCACGATTCCCTTCCCCTTTTCGGGCTTTAGTTCTGAGACTTTTAAGGTGAAGATAACCGAGGTGGAAGTGGTCTCCTCTAAAACCCAGATCTATGCTTTGGGCTTGACGTCTCTATAAAACCCTCTCGTGTTTGAAGGGTACTCCGACATCAGACAGCTCGGACAGTACTATAGTCTGACTCTTTCAAGCGCCCTAACTCGAATATACACCGCAGTTAATTTTTTATCCAAAGCGAACATTGACCTCATGAATAAATTAATCCATAAAAATACCTTCTTGCCTTTGCACAAAAAAAGGTAGAGCTCAACTTTAAAATAAGCTTAATTGATTAATATGTAAGGATTTCAAGGCGCTCTCATAGATAAATAACATAAACCTTAGAAAGAGGGCAATTTCTATCTCTCTATCATGATGAAGATTTATAACAACGGGCAGCTCACTTCTGCCTTGCTCAAGGCCAATTTCTTAAACTTGGATCTTCAGCTGAGCTCGCCCAAGGGCAGAGGACTGTAGCTAGAAACCACTCCTCCTGGCTGCATCATCATAGTCGCTGGAGGAACGGGGCTGTTCCCCTTTTCCGACCTCATTGACTTGGTCTTCAAGTCCGAACTCATCCACGCGAGTCATCCGCTTTCAGAGGAGATTGTCAGCAGAAACCCTGTGCTCAAATCTCGGCCTTTCTCCAAATTCAACTTCGTGCTGCTCGTGGCCATAAACTAGTCCGAGGACATCCACCCGATAACGATGAACCAGTTACTGAAGCTGAGTCTGAACTCGTCCAAGTTTAAAGTGGTGATGCGGGTCAGCAAGAACGAGAAGGAAGTATCAGCTCAGAAATCGGGAATCGAGTTCACGCGGGACTACTTTACGGAGAGAGTGCTGACTGAGGGCGAAGTGGAGAACTTTTCGAGGTTTTGGATTTGCGGTCCTCCGAAGATGAGCGCTGAGACTGCGAAAACTCTTCTTCAAAACGGGTACAAAAGATAGAGCATTCTCCTAGTATGAACTTTTCTAAGATTGGTTCTTTCTTGATGATCTATTCTCAAGAATTAAATATTTATAGTAATAGATCATATCTCTCTATTAATAGGAAGTTAGCAAAGTATGTAATTAAGACGAGTTTACATTTTTTTTTTATTTACGTCAAGATTTAAGCTAAAGAATAGTAGGATATTCCTCTCAGCCTTGCTATGCACAATGATATCATTAAATTTAAGCATCTTTTATAAAAGCTAAGAATTTAGGCATTCGATTTTTGATTTTTGATAATCATAGAGGAGTAATAAACAAGCAGTTCTAAAAAATCATAAATAAAGAAATTTGTCTTCAGTGAAATTTCATTATTTTTGTCGAATAATTACCATTTTATTTGCAATAATAGATATTAGCTCACCATCCTATAATCAATGTCAGCAAGCCCCAGCAACTATCAGATGAATGTCCATCAGATTGGACTAACAGTCACCTGGTGCTTCCTGCTCAACTTTTCTGTTCTTTGTGCTCTCTTGAAATATCAAAAAGCAGCCATAATCATACATTCTGTTATCGGTGGCATCATGATGGTGATGACTTACGTCTTTGTCTTATATCTACTGGCACCTTTTGGATTTTTCGTCACCATCGCCTCGAGTGGTATCTTATTCTATATACATGGAATTATAGGATGCGCCTTATTGGGATTGGTTGCACTTCAAGTAACCGGAGGTTTATTGGCCAGATTTTGTCAGCTCAACAGATTGGCTGACATATTTAAACTCCAACTCATAAAAAATGTCCACAAATACTGTGGCTACTCAATAGGAGTCCTCTTTAAGGTCAACATAATTTGGTGCTGGGATGACGTAATTTGGGTTTTCGTATTTTTAATAATTTGGGAGATTTGCTGGATCTGCGCACTGATCTATTTTAAGTGTTTCTACCCCAAACTTTAAAAAAGAATCGTTGACTCGCAGACTGTCCAAGCGGAGTGTCGTGAGATAGGCCGAATCAGCGAAATATAGAAATAGTGTCCTAAGTATGTAATGTTCGGCAACTACGTCTATGATGCCAGCGAGCTGTAGCAGCTGCACCCGGGAGGCTACCAAGTCATTGAGAGCATAATGGGCCGAGAAGTTGACAGATTCCTCTACGGAATGTACTCATCCGAACTCTTCCCCGAGTTGCTGCCTCATTCTCATTCAGCTCACTGTCTCAAGCTTGTCGGCAAGCCGATCGCCCGACTCACGATTCCCTTCCCCTTTTCGGGCTTTAGTTCTGAGACTTTTAAGGTGAAGATAACCGAGGTGGAAGTGGTCTCCTCTAAAACCCAGATCTATGCTTTGGGCTTGACGTCTCTATAAAACCCTCTCGTGTTTGAAGGGTACTCCGACATCAGACAGCTCGGACAGTACTATAGTCTGACTCTTTCAAGCGCCCTAACTCGAATATACACCGCAGTTAATTTTTTATCCAAAGCGAACATTGACCTCATGAATAAATTAATCCATAAAAATACCTTCTTGCCTTTGCACAAAAAAAGGTAGAGCTCAACTTTAAAATAAGCTTAATTGATTAATATGTAAGGATTTCAAGGCGCTCTCATAGATAAATAACATAAACCTTAGAAAGAGGGCAATTTCTATCTCTCTATCATGATGAAGATTTATAACAACGGGCAGCTCACTTCTGCCTTGCTCAAGGCCAATTTCTTAAACTTGGATCTTCAGCTGAGCTCGCCCAAGGGCAGAGGACTGTAGCTAGAAACCACTCCTCCTGGCTGCATCATCATAGTCGCTGGAGGAACGGGGCTGTTCCCCTTTTCCGACCTCATTGACTTGGTCTTCAAGTCCGAACTCATCCACGCGAGTCATCCGCTTTCAGAGGAGATTGTCAGCAGAAACCCTGTGCTCAAATCTCGGCCTTTCTCCAAATTCAACTTCGTGCTGCTCGTGGCCATAAACTAGTCCGAGGACATCCACCCGATAACGATGAACCAGTTACTGAAGCTGAGTCTGAACTCGTCCAAGTTTAAAGTGGTGATGCGGGTCAGCAAGAACGAGAAGGAAGTATCAGCTCAGAAATCGGGAATCGAGTTCACGCGGGACTACTTTACGGAGAGAGTGCTGACTGAGGGCGAAGTGGAGAACTTTTCGAGGTTTTGGATTTGCGGTCCTCCGAAGATGAGCACTGAGACTGCTAAAACTCTTCTCCAAAACGGATACAAAAGATAGAGCATTCTCTTAGTTTGATTTTGACTATAGCTCATTCATCTCTGTATTTTTCTATTTTTATTGTTAACTATTCGAAAGGTATATTTTAAGGTATGTTGACCTAATCTTCTTTGTAAACTTAAATATTATCTTTTAAAGATGAATAGTGCAAGCAAAGGAATGAAGTTTAATCGATATTTATTCTTCAATAGTGTAAACTTAGATAAGGGGGTTGATTATTTAATATTGTGAGTAACTTTATAAAATGACTAAATCAATAAATTAAATATCCTAATGGATAAAATATTAAATTATCTGATGATAAGGAAAATAGGTTTGATCCCATAATTAGCAACCTTTTTGAAAAATAATCCATAATCCAATAACTTTATTTTTTATTCACCTTTAATAAATTAACGTTTAGTCGATATTTAGGAAAAATCATTATTAAATAACTTTAAATATTACTGTTATGAATCACTTCAAGACAAAAATCTCTTGAAAACAGATATTGGTAAGGAGAGTTTATTCTCACTCGTTTAGTTATGATATTTATAATATAATTATTATGTTTGACACTAATCCTTCTATTAATTCCTCCATTGTATGGAAAAACATACTTAAAAACAGAGGCCAGATCAAAAGGGATCATAAGATTGCACAAAAACTCTCAGGCAATACATGTAATTAAGTTTCGTAATCTATATAAAGGGAAAGTATTTGTGTACAAAATGGTGACTATAAAGAGCATAAAGTAATCCTACGACAAGATATGAATTATATCCAGAAAATCAGCAGATTTTTAGCCCCAACACACATATACAATATCTTTGATGTACCTATTAGCATTACTTTAGAACTTAAGCATCAACGAATAAGCTCTCAAGAACTAAAATCATGACGAGTCACTTTTAAAAACAGTTTTTTATTCACGATTCATTAACAGAGTGGAAACAAACAAAGACTATGTTTCTACTTTTGTTCAATCCAATCTCCCATATGTGAGTTTGTACATATAATTTAATACAGGTCTTACGTCATTGAGCGCTTCAATTCATTTGGAGATTAATATTTTCATAAAATTGCCAATTATATAACGTTAATGAAGGATTTTATGGATAAGCCTGCCACTAATTAGAAGCAACAAAAAACTACTATCCCTTAGCCAGCCAAAATATAGAAATAGATGGAATCTTTCTTAGAAACGCTTCATGGGAAAGCATATCTCATCAAATTTTTACCAAATAACTTTATTTTTTCTAATGAAATGCTTCGATTGGTTGGGATGAGTGTCGAGGATTTTTCAAATGAATGCTTAAAATTTAAATGCATTGTCCAAGAGTAAAAATTTCATAAATTAGTTTTTTCACATCTGAAAATTATAAATATTTACTCTAACGAAACTGCAGATTTTTTTTGAATTTTATTGATTTTCAAAATGATAAGATGAGCCTCAAGTAATTAATCCAGTCATCTTCCTCGTAATCAATCAATACAATTCGAGATAGGAAAAATGTACCTATTATTTCACTTAGCATCTTATAAAAGTAAAAATTAAAACCTATATGCCAAATCCTCTTACATTCTGTATGGAGTTTGATGAGATTCTGCAATATAAATAGACTCTTCAATGCAAAGAAGAATTTAAGGAAATTAAAGAAAGAGAATATGTGGAAGATATGATTCGAGTTAATGCTCCCACTGTAGAGAAAATCTTAACAAACTCAAACTCATTGTTAAGAGAAAGCAATAATGATTGCAAATAGTGTGGCTATATGGCAAAACCTAAAAAGAGAAGTAAAAGAATAGATCCAAATTATTAAATTTGATTATTGATCTGCTTATCACATGTCTTTAAAAACACATTAAGATTATTGATAATTATATCGTTTGTTCATGGACTATAATAATCTGTGATATTATAAAGATAAGCATTCCATAAAAGTACAAAAATAATAGCTCTTAATAAAAATTTATATCTTCTGTTCTAACTTAATTATTAATTAATATTATTTATTATTTTTAATTCAATTATGGGAAAAACTGTGTATTCCAGAAACCCTGCTTCTTCCAAAGGTAATCATTCAATAAACATAGTCGCCAGAGCCGCAGGCAGAGACCTCAGAGTCCATTATAAAAACACCTATGAGACCGCTAAAGCTGTGAAGGGACTCACAATCGCCAAAGCTAAACAATATCTCAAGGATGTTCTAGCTCATAGAAGATGTGTACCCTACACCAAACATTATGGAGGAGTCGGAAGAACAGGGCAAGCTGCTGAATTCGGCAAGACCCTCGGAAGATGGCCCGAAAAATCAGTCAAAGTAGTCTTGGGACTCGTCAACAATTTATAGTCCAATGCTAATGCCAAAAATTTGAAAAATTTATCCATTGATCATGTTCAAGTTGACAGAGCAGCTAAGGGACGCAGAAGAACATACAGAGCTCATGGTAGAATTGGTCCTTACCTTTCTTGTCAAGCTCACATTCAACTGTTCGCAACTGAAAAAGCTGTGGACGTAAAGAAAGAAGGAAAGGCTAGACAAGTAGCAAAGGGAAAAATTCCAGTTGGAGAAAAATGAGCTGATCGATATTTAAACATAATTCAATTATTTTTTATTAATTGTTAAATTTACAAATAATATGGGCACAGCCTCTATTAATGATCAGTTCCATCCTATCAAAAATATGGAAGAATTATTGAAGAAGAAAATAATAATCAATATGTAAAGACTAAATTTTAAGGCTATTAATTAATATTACAAATGTAAAAGTAAAACTTGATGAACGACTCATTTCCAACTTGCTTTATGCCTGCCTTTTTTTATAGGACTGGGAGATCGGTCACTTTCCTTCTTTGAATATTTTTTTACAGATTTATTTTTTTGATAGCTAGGACTGCGATTTTTTATTTCTTCCTAATAAGTCGCATTCTTATATACTTGATCGAGAACCTTCCTCTTTTGAAGATATGCCTCATATTAGTTCAAAATTATTGGTGGAAATTCATTTTTAAGCCTATTTTAAATTGCCTCGTAGTCATATACAAGGGATTTCAAATGCTAACGTTTTTTATCATGAGATTTTTTGTAGTCAAAATCTTCATAGTGGTTTTCAAGAGCTTATATTACATGGGAAGAATGATCTCGTTGCAATTATTCCTCTTTAATATGTAATTTTATACTCGAATCGTCAAATCCTTGGTTATTTTAAATTTCATTTTTTTCACTTAAACTGTCATCGAGTAAGTATACATAACTCTTTTTCTTACTGAATTTATTGAAGGGCTAATTTTTTTATGGATATTATTACAGATATTTGTTCTATCTTATTTTTTGAGAATAAATCTATTATTTAGGTTCCTTTATGATGTAGTTTTCTATTTGCGGTGAATCAACAAATTATTTTCTTTACACAAAATCTGCATGATCGGAGTACTTATAATTATTAATCTATTTTCTTTATAGAAATTGTTATCTTTACAAATAATTAGGCCTGTCTCTTCTTGATTCTTTTTTATGCTTTGCTTGCTGATAAATATTTTACTTTATCTCTCTCAAAGATGGAATATCCTCTTCGGCATTTCTTTCTGAATTTTATAGAATAAACTCTTTGTTTTATTTGATTTAAACCCGCGAGGGAGAAGAAATGCGGGGATTTTAAAGTAATTTCTGCGCGTAATTGTTTGTACAATTGTAATTGACGTAATTTTATATGGCCTCAAATATATTCTTGACTTTTTTAGTGGGTTCTAAATTTAGAAACTAATTTTTAAAATTTAAAGACTATCGATAATATCTTTTTAATTGCTTCAAGCAATTTAATGGTCGATAATGTTCGTGTTTATTGTAAGTAATTATTTATCCTTTAACACCCTATTCTATTGTATTAAATCTTGCCTGCTTCCGATAAAAATCCATTTCTCTCTGTTCATGATCAAAGAATCCGACCATTTTTACTTTAAAATCGTTAGTTGAGCTATGGTTATCAGTGATCTTGCACATAATAGAAGTATCTCTAAAATTTATCTGTACTTCATCCTTTAATTACACTATTTGTAGCTTTAGATTGGTGGTTGATATTTGCGAATTGAAATGATATCTCAAAAAATGTTTGTAACTTTTCATCTAAATTTTGACAATCTGCTTAAAATACTTTTCGATGGCATCCCATTTTTAATCTGAGGTGTTATAGCGATACTATTTGACTATCTGTACATTCTTTAAGCTATTACTATTTTAATTAGCCTCTTAAATTAATATATATTCATTAGATGATGCTTTTTAATATAATTTTCCACGAAGGGTTCTGTTAATAGATAGGAATAGCAAAGTCTTAGTTCCTTTCCAATCTAAAACAAACAGATCCTCTTATGAAATCTGCAAAAGAGCAAAGATCTACATTTTTCGAGCCACTTCATAGCAACATATTCCATAGGGAAGATTGCCTTTAAAAAATCCATAAAAAATAGACTAGTCAGGATAAATAATGAATGCTTCACCATCAATTTTACTTTTTTTCCACAAACCAATAGCGAATAAGAAGTCTTAATTGAGAGCCATACCCATTCCAGATGGTTAGAGATTACTTCCCTCAGTCATCCCCTGATATTTAGCATTTCTATAATCTAAAATTCTCAGTTCGGATCGACCTTGTTTAGCATTTTTCGATCTTTTTGTATCGATCATTTCTTTTAAAGTTGGGTTTGTTATGAACTAAAAATCTAACAGTATAATTCACGTCATTAGAAATATAATCAAACTATAAATTCAAGGTAAATTATAAACTTAAAATTCGGAATAATGAAAAATATTGATAATGGACAATGATAGTAATCTTTTGATGTTGTATACATTTAATGATGGTTCTATATTAATCGATCATCTGTGATTTATAAGTGTAAAAAAACAATACAATAAAAAAGTTATTTCTTCTATCCACTAACTTCGTTAACATACTATATTTTAAACTAAATTCATCATAATTCAAGCAAAATATTTTATAAAAGAAAATACGATGAAAAATAGATCAGCATTACGATTTTATAAATATTTTAAATGCAATTAATCTTAATATTTGGTATCAATTAAATTATTCAACTTTAATCTTTTTAACAATCCAATATCTAAAATATCATAATATTCAATTGTAAAATGAAGCAAACTAATATCCCATATGCAACCATTTCAGTGAAAGAACCGATACTTCAGACGCCATAAAGAGACAACTCACCAGCTTATGTCACGTACTTAGTCACTGGTAATGATCCTCATGGAATTTTTAATATAAGAAGAAGATTTAGGTAATTTGATATTCTCAGAATCAAATTTGTTTAAAGATTTATTGGATTATACATTCCCTCCATTCCCTCTAAAAAAATAACAGTAAATTATCACTTATTTAGGGCAATACTGAGGATCGCATTGTTGAAGATAGACAAGTTTATTTGGATTTATTTTGCCAAAAAATTGCAGAGAAGCCTTTTCTTTTCGATTCAGATATTTTCCAAACGTTTATTAGAGGAGATCCGGATTTTTAACGAGTAATTTTGATGTAAATTTAGGCTGCTCGATATATTTCCAATCATGAATACGCACTAATCGCAAACATTTATGATGTATAATTTAGAAAATATGCTGAATAATCAGATATGCCAAAGATTACAGCAGAAATTTAAGACGAAGCATAGACATTAAGACTTTTGGAAAAATGTTTGGTGGCCAATAGAAACCGATTAATCGAGGTAGTTGAATGCAAAAAACAGTTTATTAGTCAATTTAGTACTTTTAAAATAAGTTAGGATAATGCTACCAAATCATTTTACCACATTTTGAAGAATAGTTCATAAAAATGCATGATCCATCAGGTAAAAGTATATTTCTTTTCAACAATAATAAATTTAGTGAAAAGGCAAGCTAATATTTTAATTTATGTAAAGCTAATGCCAGTCAAGATTACGTATAAATTATTACATATGATATTCATGAAGTAAGAGCTTTTCTGGAGGCAATATAATCACGAAAAAAGCTTGTAAATAAAAAAATAACTTTTGAAAATACAAAAAGATCGAGTATATAAGAGTTAGATAAGCTCAAGAATGGTAGAATGACTTTAAAATCAATTTTTTCAATCGGCAATAAAGATGATCTAATAAAAGATCTATAAGATAATATTCCAAAATACGAGCGTAGTGAAGCCTTTATTGATATGTGCCTTCCATTTTCAGCAATCGCCTTGTATCGAGACTTAAATAATTTCAAAAAAAGTCGGTCGATTGACTATTTAGCTAAACTTCAGATTATAGCTCTAAAGTAAATGAGATTGGTGGATACTTACGGAAAAATGCTATCTGCGGCTCTTTAAAGACCATCTTCGGTATAAGCTTAATCGTAAAAACCACATTACTTTTCTTTTCGTGAATCAAAACAATAGGAAAAATTATAACCTAAATTAACAGATCCAGAACTCAAGCAGAGAAATTCATCCCTGAGATATGATTGATGTTTATTATAATTAATTAACTTAATTATGATTGAGAATGCTAATCAAAAGTTCATGGGAGATTGAGCATACATAGTAGTCATAGAAAGGCCCCTTCTCGGTGTTTTTCCAGGATCAAGATTGCTGTCAGATTGGGATATCTTATCTCTATTGATCCATTCAGTGCAATTTTTTTGAGATACTCTAACTTCAATTCTATCCTTATTAATGCTTTTAATCACTCCTCTATATCCCTTTAATGGTCCACTACCAATAGTGATAGATTTTCCGACCTTAAGATCATCTTCCACTTAAGTTCCAAATCCAGCAGGTTTATTGGTTGATTTTGAAGCGAACTTTCTTCCAGTATTTTCAATAGTTTTGGCAACTACCACACAATTGTCAGATCTTTCCACAGTTAAGCCACTAGTCTTATCGAATTAGGGATTGAACAAAAAGATGTAGTCTCTATACACATGCTTACATTCACATCTAATTCCCTAAATATGTTTTTAAATACCTCATGAATTCCTTTTTTTATACGAACAATCGTCTGATTTTTTATCTGGTCTCCACTTCTATTTTTAGCGACTAAGTTATGAGTGTTAATCTTTGATTAGTAATCAAGATTACCAACAATTTGAATTACATTACTGATATCTAAAATTTTGATATTATCTTTATTGGTTGAAATAACGATACCAATGTTTCCCTTTGTTGTTTTAATGAGATCATCCTTTTTGAGACCCAAAAGATTTTATGATGACACAATTTATCCTTTGTAAACTTACAGATTATTTTTGTTTATCTTGATCGAATTTTAGTTGTCAGTCCATATCTCTGCATAGGGCCCATGCACTTTTAGAATTAGGCCAGTTTTCCCTTTTTCGGTACCAGAAACTACCTTTACTCTTTGTCCTTCTTTGAATCTTTTTGTCAGGTGATCAATATGTTCCTCAACTACTTTGCCTGCCATTTCTTTGTTTTTGCATTTCAGTATCACAGTATTTTATTTAACCTCCAGAACAACACCATGACATCCTGTTAGTTCACCTGCTGCTATTTCAGCTTACTCTCCTTTTTCAAATCTAATGGTTGATACCAAATTTTGTCTCTCTTCTTAATCCTGGAATTACTCTATCAAATTTCCAGTTTTTGAAAATGGCTGGAGTTAAATAGGAAGCATAGTTCCTTCAGGCTTGCCAATTTAGTCATACCTTAAAGTGAGAATAATGAGTCCATTGGTCGTCATGTTAAACTTTTTATTTGAAGGTAGATCACTAAAATCCTTAAAGACATCAACGGGCAATAGTTTTTTAGGTGGTCTCAGGTGGGATGGATAATACATTCTTGGATTTGTATATCTTTTTAAAATTTCATCCTTATTTGCTTTGATAGCCTATTCATCCGTTCCTCGAGCGGCTTCCTCTCTCATTTTAGTCAAAATATCTTGCACATTTATCCTCGGAACCAAGGCAACATCAGCATTACTTTTTCTGATTTTACTAATTCGGCCAAGATCACCCTCATATACTCCCTTTTTAACGCGAACATACTGGTGTTCTTTAAACTGAATATCTTTGACCTCTTGAGCCTCAAACAAATTTGAATAAAACTCATTATCCATCGGAGTTATTTTCTTAGTATTGACATCAATAAACCCTTATAATGACTCTCTAATTTCATTTTATCCAGGAGCTTAGACAAATATCTTTCCGGGGTATTTTTTCTTTAAAGCTAAAGCAGAAGTAATATTCATTTTGTAGTGCAAATTTTTTGTCTTTTCATAGTAGGCGGTCTTGTTGAGAATAGACATAACCATCTCTTCCTCTTTTCCCATTTTACAACTCACCACAAACATTCTGTCATCTCTATCAGAAGGCAGCATTGTTTCATTTTAGCGTCTTTTAAAAGCCTTTTGTTGATACAGTCTATTGATCTGATCCTCATCTTTACCTTCCACTCTTTACATGAACTTTTAAGTTTCCCGTTTCTTTTTAACCTTGTACATTTCCTCGTAGTGCCCTAAATAAAGAATTAAGTACTTCTTTCTTCATCATCCATAAACTCTGCACTAGAATTCATTTCCTACTCTTCATCTGAGTCTTATGATGCTTCCTCTTCAATGTAAGAACGAACTCCTCCATCTTAGTAACCCTATTATTCTTCCTCTTCTTCCTCGTCTCCATACTAAAGATGCCTCTTTTTCTTATGCTTCTTATCTTTCTTATGTTTTTTCAATCTCTTGCGTTATCCTTCCTCCCTTTCCGGTTCAGAGGCTTCTTCTTCAATTTCCTCATGTTTGTGTGCTTATTTGACTTCGGCAAAGAGCTACTATCCCTCTTTATCTGAGTCTGATTACATGGAATTATAAAATGCAATTTGAAAGTCAATTTAAATAAATCAAGATGGCGTTATAAAATTAACCATATCTCTTGCACAAAATGAATTATTGGAAGTATAGTCTTTTTTGATAATTTCCTTAATGTTAATAAATAATTTATTAAGTCTATAAGCAAGTTGAATCATCATTTGATTTTATCTTTTTTATTGTTAAATGAATGCAAGTTTCATAAACTTTAAAATTCAGTTTTTCTTCAACATGAAAATAATAAATCTAATAAATATCAAATATAATAAAAAATATGGAAAATACCATTAGGATATTTAGCCTCTTCGTATTCTTAACCTCGTCATTCTCATACCTGAACAAGAATAGTTTCCCTTCTGGTTTCGATTATCTTACAAACATTGACCCTTCAATCATTATTCAACCTCGATACGCCATTTAACAAAACTTTGTTGGAGAGATAGTTGATGGATATCTCAAGTAAACAGTGGTAATTTCCATAAAAGCAGGACTTGCCCTTGCTAAAGTGCAAGAGGATTTGACAAAAATTGGATTTTCATTAGTCGTATATGATGCATATCGACCACAAAAAGCTGTCGATCATTTTATAAGATGGACAAAATAACCCTAAAACTATAAAACAAAATATTAGTTCTATCCCTATTTGGAAAAATAGTAGATTATTCCACACGGCTATGTCGCTGAGAAATCTGGGCATTCAAGAGGAAGTACAGTCGACTTAACAATAATTCCATTAGGAAGTAAAATTCATGAAATCGAACTCAAAGTTATGAAACTGAACAATGGGCAAATAATATTTTATCGTGATGACGGAACTGTTTTTACGGGAAGTCATTTTGATTATTTTGGATAGGCTTCACATCATAATAGCTCACTTGTCTGCACGTAGTGCCTATAATCCAGAAATCTACTAAGAAAATATATGTAAAAGCATGGATTTTAAGCTTATTCTAAAGAATGGTGGCACTACACATTAATTGATGAGCCCTTCCCAGATACCTATTTTGATTTCGATATCATATGATCAGTTTATTAAGCTATAACTAATTAAAATCAATAAATAAGCTGATGATAATCATGAAAGCTAAATTGTATTGAGTTCAAATTATGCTTTAAGTTCATATTTAATTTTAGAAAAACATGCATGAATCGCTTTCATTCATTTCCTGATTGCTCTATATCTTTAAGGAGTTTGTGCTAATTAAAGAGTTCATTTCATTGAAATTAGGTTCATCTCTATTATATTTTAGTCTGTTTACTGAACTTGTATATTAAATTTCGGAATTACAGATGAGAGTTTAGGATTGTTTGTATTCAATTTTTACATATTGACTTTAACATGTATTTGCTATAGCCGATTCTTTATACTATTTTGACTAGAATTAAGCTGAAATTATTGATTCAGGGAGGGTTTTCTATGAGGAATAAATATGCTAAAGATAATTCAATCTATTTCTATACTATTTTCCCTTTTTTCCTGATAATCTATTTCCAAATAATTATTAATTGTCCTATCTTATACTACTTTCTTCTTTGATTTTAATTTGTATTTAATGGTCTAGCTTTTCTAGAAATCTTTATTTGATTTGTTTTCCGTTTTTAGTTCCCATCTTCTCAGAGATAATCTTCCAATTTTTGCCGTATTCTTTAATTAATTTTAACGCCAATTCATCTTCAATCGTTGACCATATTTTACAATATCTATCAGATTTGATTAATCGAAGGGACCTATGCAGACATTGATTTTAATTTCTATCCTCCATCAATGACGAAATTTTTGCCCATTTTTTTGGAAATTTTTCATAAAGTTCCATCAGCTGATTATCTTCCTTCTTGGTCCATGCCTGAAACTTACGTTTTGTGATTTGAATATTGGTCTCCCTTATTTCCATATTTATTTGCTGATCTCCCTTGGAAGAAATGGTCTCACTATATTCCATTTTTTGTGTTTATCAGTAAATTTTTTACTAATATCTTATAAATTTTGATTAGAATAAAAAATTGGCTTTAAAGTTAATCTATTCAAATATGATAATAATTTAAAATTTAAGTATTTTGGATAAAAAGTATTGAAAAATTATAAACGAGAGCCAAGTGTGTTTAAAATATATAACAAAGAAGCTGTTCATTAATGTTTTTCAACCAGAAAATAATTAATCAATAATGAATGAGTGATTTTTATAATTTAAAGGTTAATCAATAATCAATGTTCCAGAATTTAAAGATTTAAGGCCAATTCATTATTTTTTCTTAGTCAGGGTTCAGGCATCCTCGAATTAATGTATTAATTTCTCTCTCTTAACTAAAAGTCACTTCTTTTTCCTTCTCTTAAATTAAATCAAAACGATTCTGTATTTTGTCCATAGACCAAGGATGTCTACCTTCCATCACTTAATAGCAAACTGCGCCATAAGCTGCAGCATCTTTTAAAAAAAGGTTGTTTTTTAATTAACTTCTTCTGCAATAAAAGCCAGTTCCTACAATTTTATCCTGCACTGAGCATAAAGCCAAGTCAATAAATTTAACTTCCCAATCTTTCGAAACCACTATATTAGCACGTTTTATGTCATTATGAACAATTCCAGACCTATAAAATGGTTTATAAATTATTGCCAATTTTTTTAGAATTTATAATTTTTTCTAATATGTAAGAGATTATTTAGTTAATGTTAAATTGTGAAGGCTTTTCCCACCATATTATAAAAGAATTTTAATGCTATTTTTAGTTCGGTACCATGAAATCATATTGCAAATTGAATTACATCCTTTTAGTTTTTTTAGAATTTCTATTTAAAAATAAGCCAAATATTGTTTTTAGATAGAAACTGATTTTATGACAAAAACTTTTTAATCTTATGAAATTTTTTAAACTTTTCCAGTACTGCCACCTTGGAGTTACTCAACTTTTTTGTTTCTTTTCTTGTTTTAAATTTTTTTTACCATTTAATTTATTTAATTATAAATATATATTTAATTAAATATTGAATTTATATTCCGAAATAGGAGAAAAAGGAGTCAAAAATGTTACATTTCGCACAGATAAGACCCACGCTTGCGTAAGCACAGAGCTGGAGGAACCACAGAAGAGGCCATTAAAGTCTAAAATCATTGTATTGTTGATATAACCCCCAAAAAGGGGTATGAAAATAGAACCTTGCAATGTAAATAGGAACTCACTTCGAGGGATAGGAAAAACTACCTAAAAATCATTAGCGCAAATTTTATATTAAATATAACAGATAACCCCAAAAAACACCTATAAAAGGCTAGAATAGTTCTAGCTTGCCTCTAAATCTAAAATTATTTAAAGTTTCGATTTTTTCCTCAATAATCAACAAATGTCAAAATGAATTAAAAAAAATTAAAAAAATTAATTTATTACTTAAAGGTCTTTATCATTCATTTTTTTCAATTTGAGGTTTAGTGGAAGCCTAATTAATATTTTTCAAAAAATGGATAACGCTGTTTGAAAAAATATTTCTTTGATTAAATATGAAAGGTATTAAATTAGGCTTTTTTACATGGATAGTCGGTGAAAATGTAAATTCTGAAGAAAAAACATCAACTAATATTTGATGGATGCGAAATGTATTTCGTAAAAAATAAACAAAAGTTTAATTTTTCAAAATTCTTAATTTTTTGCTCAAACACCATAAATAAGTGAGACTGATAGGAAAAATTATATAAAATCGATTCGTAATAAGTTAATAAACGATTGCATTTTGAAACTGTCATTTTTTTTTTATAAGAGTATCAATGTTATTGAAGACTCATTAATATATTAATCACAACAATATCCGATAACATTAAAGAAATTTATTCTCCATTTTTGGATGTTTGGAGACTCAAGACAGTCAAGTTTTTAACAAAATATTTTATTTTCAACAGTTTTTTTTTTCTAATAAATAAATGTCAATTGACTTCATCCATTTTTTAATTTGTTATCGAAAAGAGTTTCATAGAGTTTCTTTATATCTATCTTATAACATTGTAGTTTTGATATAATCCCCAAAAAAGAGCATGAAAATAGAACCTTACAATGTAAATAGGAACTAACTAACTTCGTGGGATTACATGCAAGCAAAAAAGAATATTAACTCTTTTATACTCAAAATCAAATTTAGGCTACTGCTGGAACAGTAGTTTTTTCATTCAAAGTATTATAAATATAAAATTCCTATATCAAAATTCAAATATCGATCACATCTCTATGATTTTAAGAACTGCGACGTTCCAATTTGAATATTGAACATTATTTATTTGACCATTAGTTCGATATTGAAGATCAACGTTGTGACTTCCTGGGCTGAGTGGAATAATTGAAGAAGCTTGATTAAAATGGTGTCGCGTATCTGCTGAAACAGCTCTAAACTCAGTGAACTCTTTCTCGTCAACAAATAATCGAGTGCAAAAATATCCTGATCCTTGTTGGCAGTCTGAATATTGTATTGGATGAAATATCTTTTAGGCTCTTCAACCAAAAAATCAATATTAAGCTCTGGAAATTTACTCCATGTTTCACCCCAAGTATTTAATGAGTATGTAGATGTTAATTATTTTTTTATTTCTTTTGATGACGATAATGTAGTCTGCATTGTTTTTAAATTGGGTTTAATATCTTCAGCAATAGCTTTTGCATTATTCAAATTAATTTCACAGGTAGTTTTGTCTTTCTTTATGACTATTACCAAGAAGATTGATAAAATAATTGATGCAAGCACAAGAAGTTTCATCTATTTTATTTCCTTATTTGGTATTGGGGCTTGAAATGATTGATCAGCATTTTCAGGGATTTCCATTTATTGTGCTCTTAATATTATAAAAAATTAACTCTTATTTGGAGTCAATAATTTTAAGAAATATTAGCTCAAACATAATTTTACCTGTTGTTTATCCTTGAAGAGAGTTCCTTTATATTTATCTTATAACATTGCAATTTTAATATCATTCCCAAAAAGAGTATGAATATAAAACCTTGCAATATCAATAAGAACTTACTTCGTATGATAGACTAAAACAAACTCTAAATATCTTGATTGCCACTGTCGACATATTCGATGGGAAAGAGAGTCTCCATCCATTAGAAGACCAGAATTAAAAAAATAAACCTATGTCTCTTATTGCCACTTCTTGTCCGTAGAAATGCCCTCTATAATACAATATTTACAATATAAATGAAAATAAAATAAACCATTTTTCAATAATCACTATTTAGTGTTTGTATTTTCCACAAAGATAATCTAGAAATTTTCCAAAGCATTCGAAATTTCACATGTTGATTGGATATCTTATAGAGTCATTTATCTTCGTCGTCTTTTTCTCTAAATCTATTGTATTTATTTTGGCTAATCATTTACAGTGGCGGGTTTAATTGTCTCACAGATCCTTGAAATTTTATAATTAAAATAAATTGTTTATAGAACCAAAAGGACGAAAAGAATTCCGATCAATAAATCTCGATAATACAATTGTATCCAATTAGTAGAAATTGAACCTGGCGAATTATTACTTCCTGCATTTAAAATTTGGAGGGAAACAGTTTAATTTAATCTTTAAATTTATTGTTGCAATTCTCCATCATTCGCAAGTAGCTACGGAAAGATATTATTCGATAGCGTAACATACTAAGTACTGTACGTATGAGTTGTCACATTATAAATTTGAAGACAAGGAACTGCATAACATAATATGCCATAATTTCCATAGTATTGAACACAAGCACAGGAGAAATTGTACAGTCCTAATACAGGATAAATTACTTCACCTATAGCGAGACTTACAATAATTAATGTGATATTCTTCATGGTATTTTCCCAAAATTATTATAAATTCGATCTTATCGATTTTACAAAAGATAAATATTTTTAATTCAGCAATAACACCTTGGTCACATTGATACATCCCTCGAAAAGAGTTTCCTGTATATCTATCTTATACAGATATTTTCTAAATGAAAAGAATAATAAAGAGGAATTTGTAAACTTTTATATTTAATAATTCTTCAACGATTCCTAAAATCATTTTGTTGACTTTATTCTTCTGGATCCAAGATATTTAGCTTCTCGAAAAATTTCAATCTTTTTTCTTTAGGCAATCCTAATGTCGATATCTTTTTGACTGCTGTAACCGGGAATGGGAATATAAAGGTCATAGAAAACATCGTCTTTGTGATGCGTGTCCAGGAAAAGTGCAAATGAAATCAAATCCCCTTTTTCCAGAGGAACTGACAAAAGCGTACACTTCACTTCAAAATTATAGAAATCTCCCGCAGTCCATGGTCGTTTAGTTGGTACACTTGTAAAACAATTTGACTCTGCTTAAAGATTAAGTATCATTACACCATTTCTATCGATCGTCGGGAGAAAATCATCATCCCCAAACCAAGTAGAATTCAATTTCGATTTTATTCTAGCCGTTGCATTGATGGGTCGGACGTCTGAACTTGTACTTGTGCAATTTTAAGCAATAGCTAAGCGGCTATCAATATATTTAATGCAATCGACAGCTTGAGAGTGAGTTGTAATAATAAAAATGAGGAAGAAGCAGAAGATAAATTGAATCGATGTTGCCATATATGTCCTATTACAAATAATAATAAAATTAACTTTTTGAAATAAAATATATAATAAACATTTTCTTATGATTTAAGACTCCATAATTTTGTAATCACAAAATATTCGATAAAATAAAAAGAGAGTTATCTTAATTCTGATTGTTTTAACAATCAACTCTTAACAAAATATTTTCTTTTACTAACTGTTTCTTCTTTTTCTATAAATATAAATTATCTTTATTTATTTTGATTTGGTTATCACTCTCAATCAAGTAGCAATTATTTAGGTAACTTAATTTTAAGAAAATCACAGTTATATAAAATTAATGCTAGAATAAGAATCAGATGGTAACTCATTTCGATTTTACTTCAATACTTTCAATGAGATTCGCCTTAGTTTATCGATAAAAGGATTGATTTGACCAACCACAAAGGTCTCCATTAATCTATTTCGATTTTTCCTTCTTCATTTATGTATAATTGTCCTTAAAGAATAGCTTCCTTTGCTTTAATTTCAGCTCAGCTTTTTTTTTATAGTGGATTAAAGATCTTTGAATTGATATATCTTATCCAAAATCTTATGCAATTACACTAATTATAGGTTTATTATTGAAGGCAAGATTGTATCTTTGAAAATTAGTGCCATTCTAACCATTTTAATTGGCCTCAATATTTTGTTCACTTGAGATAAATGGCCTTTCCGAAGTTAGTTACTTCTTTAAGGATTTAATCATGGATCTTAAAGATTTGCAGTGTTCTCGACCCGAATCAATACATTCAGTAAAAGGGTCTTTTTTAACATCATTTATGTTTTTGCAGATACAATTTAAAAGTTCTAACTTTTTCCTTAATACTACAGGCTATAAACTGTATCTTTTTCTTAGTTTGGCAATATCTTTTTGATCGATCTTATTTGTTTTTTACGATTAGCTGTTCTGGATACATTTCTATTTGTCACTAGATGAAGCATTTGTTATTTTCTTTAAGCTATACTCTTTATATCCACTGTAATCCTTTCGTTTGCTCTCAACAAATATCGAAGAAAAATTGTTAGACTTCGTAAAAATTGTTATTTTTTTAGCTTCTTATATGGATGAAAGCTTAGGAAATTTGGCATTAGAATATTTTTTCTCTGTTTTTAATTGACTGAGATTCAAATGTACTAGGCTCCCTGAGACTGAACTTTAAGTCTTTAAAAGTTTTTTTTCAGTCTTCCGTGATTTATTCATATAAATAAAATAGCTCTTATTAAATAATTAAACCTTTAGAGGATATTCAGAATTTTTAGAAGGTATCTTTTCATGTTTTCATCGGATTCATTTATCGTCAATAAATATTACATTTTTGATGCCTAAACCATAATTAAAAATTTGCACTAATTTTAAGTAATATATAAGTATGAAAAGATTAATACCCCTCCTGTCGAGAACCTTCCCTCACATATCAAAGACACTGTGCCTCGCAACATTCTTCTATTCACAGTATGTATATAGATTTGCAAATTCTCCCATCCGATGTGATAGTTCTTCTAAACTATTTAGTGAAGGTATCAGTAATATTTAGCAAAAATTAATCAGAATTGAGCACAATGGAGAGATCATCGGATATGCCTATTGCTTTAAAGATAATTTTCTGGTGACAACATCGTAAAAAAGGGCTAATATAGTTTAGATACTATCGAGAGTAAAACAAGCAAAAAAGCATATGATTTCTTTTTAGGAGATGAAAAGTTATCTGGTACTTTCACAATTATAGGAAATTTCGAAAATATTGCCTTTATTTAATATACTCTTAGTGTAATATATTCATTATGAAGAATAAAATCAAAGCTCTACCCATAGAATTTGTAACTTAAAAAGATTTTATCACTCCTGTTAACATTTTACAAAGGAGGGAATTTATAAGCATCAAAAATGGGTATTTTGTAGCAGAAGATTCTGGGTATGGAATTATTGATGGGGCTGGAGAAGTTGGTAGCTTAGTGGTACGAGATGGAAAAGCGTTAGGAATAATCACTCAGGTTGGAAGAGATTATTAGAGTGGTTTTATGAGAATAATTGAATTTCGTCATTTGGAAAGGATTCTTTCAAATATAAAGGGTGGAAGAGTGCACCTGGGTATTTCTGCCAAAACAATTGAATAGGGACAAGGTATATCCATCATTAGAATATCTCCTAGCAGTCCATTCAAAAATGATTTAATGATGGGAGACATTATTATTCGAGCAAACGGACAAAAAGTGAGGTTACCTGAGGCATTGCAAAGAATTTGCATTCTAAACGAGGGGCGATTATAGTTACTTATCATCCGGGATGGCTAGCAACGTTTTATTGAGGTACAGCTATGATTATTACTTGAATATCTCTTTACCCTTCAACTTTTATTAATATCCATTATCAATAATAAAATCGACTCTTATAAATTCTCTGTCGAGTTGAAGAGTTACGATTCTAATATCTCTGTATTTTGATTAAAATTATCTCTATAAGATTTTTCGAAGAAAAGACCGTGAATTAATCTTTTTGAGTAAGATGCTACTTGTAGGAGAGATATATTGTGCTATAAATTTGATTTGGTGAAAAACTATTTTAATAATTTCAACATATGTAGAAGACTGTAGAGCAAAAGGTAAAATAGTCTCGGGAACTGATCATTCAGGGAATGGAAAAAACTCTTCAGCACAAGATGGTATACATGTACCTCAAGGACCGCAAGAAGGAGGCAGACGTGAAAACGTTCTCAGTCAATGGCAAGGATGGCATCATCAAGATGGAATTTGTTGATCATGAAAAAGCCAGAGCCTTTTATGATGAGGCAAACTTTATTGAAAAAATTCTACTTCGTCCCTTCAACATTTACTTCAATTTAACGCTATCTGATACTGAGATGAAAAAATTTTACCTTGAGGGAATTACAGAGGAAAATCAGAGAAAACTGTTTGAAGAAAGTAGAAAGCTAGGCTTCTGTAAACTTTATACCAGCTATTCCTCAGGACCTCGAGGAAAACTAAAACCCAATGGAGTTCTGAGTTTTATTAGAAAGGAATAAATCTCATAGGCAGACTTCAAGGTTCTGTCTGAGAATCTAAAAGCATTGGGCATTAAAATTCAAAAATATATTCACGACAAAGGTCTAAAATGTTCTATTAATCTCTTGAACTTTTACTAAGGTGATCTTCAATAAGAGGAATTTGTTATTCAATAGGCTGCTGAGAATCGTGCTCGTCAGTTAATTCATTAGATGACAAAAGAAGTTGAGACCAACTTATCTGTTATTGTTAAAAAGAAATAGGCAATTGGTGACAAGATACCTGCTCGTGTAACTGTGACAGCTTTGATTGAATTCTTAGATGTTAAGAAAACTATGGATGTCTTTGAACAAATGAGGGACTACTTAGTAGAACGTGGACAAACAAAAGCCGTTCTCTACTTTCACAACTAAGAAAACAACTCATATCTATCTCTTTTCACTCCAGGATTGGCCAAGCCCTAAAACCTCACAGAAAAACAATTTGAGAAAAAGCTTCTCTAGGATTTCAGAAAAGTTAATGCAAATGTGATTCAAGTCAACACCTTCGTTGTCCAATATAACAACACCTATATTGGTAGGGTTTATCTGAAAACTGAACAAGATGGCAAGGACTTCATTATTGATTACCAATCTAAGAGAGGGCTTATTTGTAAAAATTATAGGGAATAAAATGCTCCTATTGTGTTTAACATCAACATTGATATTAAAACATTGAGAAAGATCAAACAAGCTGAACGCAAGGCTCGTGAAACTGAAGATAAAATTAAAAAGCAGAGTTAAGCTAATAGACGCGATACAAATAGACTTCCACCAAATAAAATGCCCCTTGGAAATCTTCCTGGAATGATGTCTAATATTCAAATGAATCCAGCTATGATGTCAATGATGGCTCCCGGAAGCAATCCAATGATGCCACCAATTAATCCTATGAATGCCATGAATCAGATGGGTGGCATGCCAATGAACTTCCCTAATGCTAATAAAATTATTCCTCCAAACATGGGTCCTGGCCCAATATCAGGTCCTATGCCAGGAATGATGCCTCAGAGTGACATCAAAACAAGAATAAATCAAATTATAAGAGATCGTGTCGGCTTTGATTCTATGGAAATTCAAAAAGCCAAACGCTTCCTTATTGATCCAATTAAATTTTCCCTTGAGGAAGCTGGAATTTCTCGTGCAGAGTCGGGCTCACTAGCAAGTAATTATCAATTTATTTAGATATTATTATAAAAGAAACAGAAGTCCAAACTCTTATCCACTACCTTGAAAGTCCCAATGATCTAAAAGCACGCCTTCAAACAATTTCACACTGAATACTGTCCAAATGATAAAACAAAAAAAATATAAGCTTAATTCTTTCGATTGGATTAATTATTAATTTAATAAAATATTAATTAATTTGTCATAACTTATGGGCAGAATTCAATCCAAGGGAAAGGGAAAAGGTATCAGCTCAGCTGTCACGCCTTTCAAGAGGAGATCAGCTCGCTGGGTCGCACATACTCCCAGGTCCATCACTGATCTTATCGTTACCATGGCGAAGAAGGGAATGAGTCCCTCTCAGATCGGTGTTGCCATCAGAGACAAGGAAGCTGTTCCTAGTATTAAGCTGCTTACCGGTCAAAAGATCGTCCGTTTGCTGAAGAAAAGTGGTATATTCTATGCAAATTAGGTTGTGCTCCTGAAATCCCAGAAGATATCTACTGCCTTATCAAGAAGGCAGTCAATATCAGAAGACATCTCTAAAAATGCAGAAAAGATAAAGATGCCAAGTATAGGCTCATTCTTATCGAGTCCAGAATTCATCGTCTTGCCAGATACTATAGAAGAACTCAACGCCTCCCCAATAAATGGAAATAGTATTTTATAGTCTATTTAGTAACGCTAAAACCGCATCTGCTTTGGTCTCAGCATGATCGATAGCATATTTTATAATCTCAATCTATTCAATATTCAGAAACTCCTTATCTTAAGTGCATTATTGCCTATATCGATAGTCATTTAAGACTATCAAAAAGATGAGTAATTATTGATTTCCTAATAAAAAGTATTTGCTGTCTTGTTAAAACTCTTCTATGTAAGTTGAACAATGAAAATATAACATGTTCTTTTATAAATATTTACTAACTATTAAAATGTCGACGTGCCCAGTCTGTAGTACTTACTCATTCATTCAGCTTTTTAGTTCGTCGCCGCATATCGCCATGTCGATCATAACTACTTACTTTGTAAGGATTGCTTTAAATGCTGGAATAACTATCAGCAAAACTTTAAATTTATCCCATTTTCTCTGCTCAATTAATCAATGTAGCTTTTTTAATCATGTAGAAACAACGAGATTTATTAAATCAACTGTAGGCTAAAAAATTATCTAAGCAAACACGAAAAAATGGTGGACAGGATTTTCAAAGAAAATTTGATTGAGGCTTTTTTTGAATCAAAAAAATAAAGTACAACCATCACTATTGATACATTAGATTGCTCTCAAAAGAGTGGAAGCTTTGATTTTGATATTTAAAGTCATCCTTCACATCGAGAAGTCATCAAAGAAAAATATAAAGCAACAATGCAGAGATTCTCGTCATAGATATAACCGGTAAAGCAATCGTTAATAAAAACTAAGGAATCATTTTTGAAATCAACTGCGGGGTTTAAATCAAAATTGCAAAGCGTTAAATAATAGTATTTCAATTTGTAAGTGGAGATGCCACCTTTAAAAAGTATAGCAATTTAGTCTTTTAAAAAAGGAATAGGGAGTATTTTTGGTAAATATTTTTGATTTTTTCATCTTCTTCAATGTCAATATCCCATATCTTGACCTTTTTCATAATAATCATTGAGTTTATTGGCATCACTGACTATATATTTTTTGAATAATTCAATCTACTCAATAAAAAATAAATATTAAGGCAAAATCAGTCAATATAATATGATATGTTCCAACCTGAAAGGACTTAAACTGAATAAAGATATCAAAATTAATCAAAATTTAGGAAATTAATTTTATTAGAATAAACAAATTTTGGGCTATTTGCCTTTGGAAAAATATTTTTTACTCTTAATTACTTAATTTTGAGTTAAGTTGAGTTGAAAAATATAAAAATAATGCAGTCAATGCTTAAACAAACTTAAAGAATGAGAGATCAGCATTGAAGATAGTTTGGATTGTTGTTTATTAAATCAGAACGTAAGTTATTCTCATCGGGAAGACCCTCTGAAGGTGTCCTACGAAATTTCATCATTTCAACAATCATTATTATTATAATATTGACTATGATTATTTTAAATAAATTTAGTTGAGATAGATCGAAAACATCGAAGGAATTTAATTTAATTTAACAAAGAATATAAATCCTCCATTTTTCATAAATTAATATTGATCCCTATCATTAAGTATCAAGAGAGCAATTTATCATAAATAAATATCTTAGTAAAACAATGGACAAATTCATCATGTTTGTGCTGTTACTGATGAACCTGAATCTGATAATTTGGGCAATGATTCTGTTTTTTATAATTCCTACATTAACGCGAATATTTGTTCTTTTCGACTTTATATTCTTTTGTAAAAAATTTCCTTCTTCTAATCCACTTCTTTTTTTACATTCCTCAAGACGATCACATTCAAAAGTCCATCGTAGATAAAATATGAATTGAAGACTAAACTATCACATCAATTACCGATTCCCAATATGCAACCAACTTTAATCACTTTGTATTTATCTATCCAATACTCGATTTTTGGATTAATTCGATTAGAAAATTCGATTATTGCTTTGTTCCATTTACGGACTCGAATTTGAAGAGCTAAACGATTCATGATGAGTCTATTTTAAATACAAATTAATCAATAGTTTATAAATATAAAAATCTTCAGCAGATTCATCTCAATAAATTTATCAAGTATCGATATGCGCGAAAATAAATCAAAAATAAATATGTGTATTGATTTTATTCCAGTTAAAATGTCTACTTATCTCATAATTTTAAAAATATGAAGCTGTCAGAAATGAATATTTATTTGTTGTTGTATTTGAATTGTTTATTAAATTACTATAGTTTTGATAATTTCAAACTATAAAGAATATTGCATATTATTATTTTTTCATCAGCACATGGCAAACCCATAGATAGGTATCTAACTCAAAGAAATGAACGAAAAAATGATTAATACAAGTGATAGATCTGCCCTTAATAAGAGCTAAAATCCAAAAGAAGAATAGACCATGGTACCTGAGAATGATCAGATCAATCGCCCATCAACCCGAGGTGCATATAGACCCATCAGAAATGGCACAATTCAAGGATCTATCTTCGCTATGCTAGCTTCTGCACTTGGAACAGGTTGTCTAAATCTCCCCTTGCGTGTTGAATAGCTGGGGATAATCCCATTTATTATGGTTACGCTTATTTGCGCCTTTCTTTCATATCTAGGCATGTATATGATGGAGTGCATCATTATAAAATACAAGGTTGTTTCTTATTCATAAATGGTCAAAAAAGCTTATGGCTCCACAATAATGAGATTTTCATAAACTATTTTAATAGGCTATGCTTGGGCAATAGCTATATGTTTTCAAGTCATTTTAGCTAAATTTGTCGTGCAAATACTTGCAGATGCTCTAGGAATGGATTTATATGAAGATAGAAGCCGATAAATCTATAATTTTTAAGGTATCTTTAGAGTCATTTAGGTGAAGTCGTCAGAGTTATAGTTTCGGTCCTTAATTTAGCTCTAAACTATAAAAATTTCTTCCTTACTGATCTGAGTGAAATGCTAAATTCTCTTGGCAAATTTAGTGTCACTGGAGTGGTCTTCTGCATGGCTTTTATTGTTATCACTGCTTTTATGGGATTTACTAAATATTAAAAAAAAGAGGAAATTATATATAATTCGATATTTACAATGAGTTATTAGCATGTCTAGCTTTTTAAACCGTATTAGGATGGTTTTTTTAGAGCTTTATTACAGGGAGTTTCAGGTATCTTCTATATCTTCCTCAATCATCAGTTTATATTTCCAGTTATATCTCATTTAAAAAGACCCTCTAAAAAAAGAGTTTAACGCATATTCATTACTGCTCATATTTAGGCCATCATTATTTATATCACTATGGGGCTGCTTGGCTACCTACTTCTTTCACAGCATATCGATATAGTGCCAATCTCCCCATTAGTTATAACTTCGATACCTACTATTCCACTTATGCTAGGAAAGATTATGCTTAGTGCTGCTCTTTTCTTTGCCCTTCCTTTACAAATTTTCACCGCCCGTGAGTATCTTTACTAAGCTTTAGATATCTAAAGAAATGAATAAAATTTGCAGAAACTAAATATTTGGGTTATTGGTAGTTCATTTTTAATAGGTGTGGTATTTCAAAAAGTAAATATGTATTTCGGGTTTATCGGAGGAACAACAGGATGCATGATGGCCACGATAATTCCTTTAGCATGCTTGTATAAATTAATAAAATTTACTCCTTATCATCAAGCAATAGCAGTATTTGGCATCATAATGAGCGCAATTCTATTTACTGGAGCAATTCAATCGCTTTTCAGCCCAGTTTGATTGATGAATTACTATTATTTGAATAAATCATTTAGATAATCTCTTGTTAATATACATAAATACAGATGTATTAAATAGATTTTTACGTTTAAATCTGACACTATCCTACATTATAAACGATTGAGAAGTAAACTCTTGAAATAATATTAAAGATCACCCTCCAATATAGACTTCCCACTGAAAATAAAAGATGCATATTATATGTTTGAGATATTTATGTTGATAGTGAAATCAATAATAATTTGATAATCGTAATGAGTGTAAAAGGAGTGACAGGACCTATTGAACCCTACTTCGATGAACTCAAATACTGGAATCATGGAGATAACCCCGCCTTCAAAAAATTTATGAAGATTGCGATGGAAAATGGCAAGGGAAAACAAATGATTGACCACCGTACATACATCATCGATCGTGGAGTTAGGTACAAATCCTATTATTTAGATTATCCTTCGCAAGAAACTTTGAGGATTTTCTTCAGCGCGATCTGAAGGCCCACACTTTCCTTAGATCTTTCTGTATTTGGACTCTCAGCTCAATGTTTATGTTCTATACCCATCGCGTGTGCAAACATCTTATTCCTGTAGGAAGGTTTGGTATTCGAAAAATCAACTAAACTCAATTTTATCAAAACTTTGGAGTTGTGGGAGTGGCAGGAGTAGCTGCATGGTGGGGAGCTGCTGCGTACGCGTGGTGGAAATGCACAAGATTTACAACTCACAAATTTTACAGGCACGTTATTCAGCAAAACCGAAACTGGATACACGAAAGTCTTGAGGTTTCGAGGTTCGGCAACTATTTTTACCCTGAAAGCGTATTGATTCAGGAGGATTCATTCCAAGAGTCACCTGATAAAAAGCTTGCTTTCAGCAAACCAGCTGATCCTACCACTTACTTCGGTCCTTATGCTCCTCAAGACCAGCCGCAATGATTGAAAAATAAATAATCAACCATTTAAGTGAGTATTATTCATATTGAATAGATATTCTATTGGTAAATTATGGACTAATTTTCAAATTACCATCAAGTTGTCAAATATTAAATTGAATGTATTCATGTTAATTTAAGTTCAAAGGGACAGAATGGATAAAAATCATATTTTTTCATAAATTTCAGGGAAATGTCTTGCCCATTCATCAAGATCCAAACCATAGCCTATGATAAAGTCTTTGCACACCATCCCACTAAACTTTAAGTCAATGGTCACGGGTTTATCCGGTCTTTTTACAAGGACAGCAGAATCAATACGCTTTGGTTTAAACTCCGAAAATAAGCTTATCAACTCCTTTAGAGTATGGCCAGTATCATGAATATCGTCAACAAAAAGCAAACTTTTTCCTGTAAATGTTTCAGGGACAAGTGGAGTTTAAACTGTCAGTTTTCCCGTTGAGCTTGTTCCAGAGTATGATTTGACCTTTATAAATTAACTTCTGCTTTCAAAATCTATCCTTTTAATCAAATCAGAATAGAACATAAAGGCTCCCTTCAAAACGCATATAATCACCAGATCAACTTTTCCCTCTTCCTTGGCAATGTTTCCATAGTAAGCATTGATTTATCCTGCAACTTTTTTGACCACATTGTCGATATCCTCCTTACTGTAGAGAAGTCCAAAAGAAAGACCATTATGCGAAACTATCTTTGCCATTGTAAGTATAAATATTTTATAGATCTATTTTTAATTCAACAATTAACATCATTTATGCTATTGATCTTGCTAATCTTACGCTAATTCGTCATTTTCATGTATCAATAATCAGCCTTACAAAATTTTATTCTGATTTGAATCAATAAGAATGTTAAATAGGTATGTCATCATGCGGAAACCTTGGCCTTTTCGGTGAGTCTTGAAGCGAAATCCTCGACATGAACGTGCTGAACAAGGGAATAGAATTCTCCCTTAGTGTTTCCCTCCTCCTCGTTTCTCTTGCGAGAAATTCTGACTCTAACTCTGTTAGGAAGATTGCGGATTCCTTGAGACCAGATGAACTGGTTGAGCTTAGGATCAATTCTGACGTCAGCTGTTCGCATCATCTTAGCAACCCATTCTTTGATTTTCTTGAGAGCAGTGGGGGCCTTTTTCTTGAACTGTGTGCGATGAGCCAATTTATGTACATTGATAGTGGTATCAATGGCAGTCTCAGTGAGTCCAGTTCTCTGTTATTTCTTTACCATTCCACAAATTAAAATTATATATTTAATTAATATTCAATTATTATTGACTTGACCACTAATATCACATTTTTATGACTTTTTCAGCTGAAGGTTGATTACAATAGACAGGAATATTATTTATTAATTTAGAAGAGAAGAATAATTATGATAAAAATAATTGGAAGAATCAGGAGGCATTCAACCGATAAATAGTCGAAGATCAGCCTCTATCTAAGGATCTAATTGCTAAACTTCATTCTTGAAGGCCATATTCTTTCACTCTACTTGTTACTACTCTGCTTACTCTTTTTATTGGATAATTTTTAGCTTGATCTAAAACTACGGCAACGATTGCAACTGTGGTTTCGAGAGGAGTTGCTACTAACTATTTTATAGGAAGAAGAACTACTACCTTTCATGCGAGTACGGGGATGATTCACTAGACCAAAGGCATCTTGATTTATTGGAACTTGCTTATATTCGTGATTCTGTGAATAAAAATCTTCGATGTATTGTGAGTAACGTACTTGTTATTGATATACTGATCGATCGCGATGGGACGAAGAGTGGCCTCTGATGGGCATACTCTTCATTGTGTTGCGATCATCTGCTTGCTAATCGATAAAGGGCTGACTCTGATTTTGAGTGGTGTCTTACTGGCAAGCAGCCTGTGGTTTGGATTTGCGTGACATTGATTTGCTTTCTACACTTCGAATGTCTTCCTTGATATCTTAAAAGTGTATTGGTATTTGCTCTTGCCTTTATAGCTCAGGATTTTGCTGATTTACTATACGTTGAGGAGTATTATTGATAAGAGGGGGAGCAGGCATTTGATAATAATAAACTGGTGGAGAAGCATTATAAGTGGGAACAGCCATCAATGATACTAATTTAGGAGTAACAGGCAGGGGTTAATAATAATTTTTCTGATAAAATTGTTGTGGGCGATATTGTGGATGCATATACTGCTTGGGTTGAGATTTAAAAGTCGTCATATTTTGAGCATTTTCCTTCTGTTCTTTATAGAGATCATGAATCGTTTCAAATCTTGTGGAAATTGGAATGTTGTACATTCTTCTTAAAAATATAAGTACTTTGCATATTCTAACACTACTACCTTAGCATACTCAAAACCAATTTAATGTCCCTAACGTACTCTTACTCGACTGAGATACTATCTATCTAAGCAATATCATACATTAGTGAGAGAGGGGGTTGCTCATCAGGATCAATATTTATGGCAACCATATCAAACAGCCTTTGGACCATATTTGTTTAATCCTTCCGCGATAAAGCATCCAAATGTCCTTCTTCAGGGTAGTTCTTGGCCAGATTGGCATTGACCCAAACCTTTACCCTTCCAATTCTATCAATACAAATTTGATCTTAATTCAGACGAAAATATCCAGAATATTGATATATTTGCTGGTAACCATCTATTGCCTAAAATAATATGTACAAAATGTCACTAATGGGAATCTATACCATCTGACTGAATCGAATAACGATGTGCTCAATATAAATGTTGGCAGAGTATTTGCTTGAACATATTTAAGCTTTAGACAGCTATTTTAAAAAAGCAGATGAAACTACAGATCCCTGATTGCGAGAACGATGGCGCCAATTGAATGACTTGAGATAGAAGAGATATTCCTGTTCATTTGTCCATTATAAATGATACTCGTCGATCAATGCTCCAGTCCTACGACTGCGGAGAGTGTTACATCTTCCAAAATAGTTTTATTTTCCTAAGACTTTTTCCCACTCTCCCTACTGCCATTCTTCATGCTCAAGCTTTAAAAATTGTTTCGCACCCATCTAATAAATATAATTTTGAAGAATAGGCTAATCTAAAAGTGATTTCTAGACTATCTTCATATAATTTTAGTGAATTTTGAGTAGACCTCCAATATTAGTTTTCATTTAATTCAATTTTTAAATTCCTTGATTACTTCAGTTATACATATCTTAAATACAATGCGGAAATTAGAAGAATGGATCATCTATCAGTTTTATTCTTCCTCTTGTGAATCCTCAGGAGGTTTTGGAGGGTTTTGGATCACCGGATATTTTGACCCTTGCTTTTGCAATACTTCACCCCTATCTTTTTATCGTTTTGTCAAAAGGGCAGAATCTATCTTTTGCAACTGGGGTAAAATACACGATAGTAGAACTCTAAATTCCTGATAGTTTTCAATGGGATTGCCATGAATAGTAAATGTTCGGAGTAACTTAAGACTCTGCAAATTTTAAAATTCTTTAAAGCTACTAATATAATTAACATGAAGATAGATGTTTTTAAGTTGAGGGAGATTCTGCAGTTATTTTCCAATTTCAGTCAATCTATTATGCGAAAGATCAATCCATACAAGTTGTTCCCATCGATTATTTGGAAGCACTTTCTGAACAATTTCATAAAATCCATTTAATGATCCAATTTTGTTATACTTTAGGAAGAGAGAGGTTGTTCTAATTTCAGTTTTTTTTACGATCTTCGTTGCCACTTTTTAAGTTTTTTTACTGACCATCTGCTTTATAATGTCTCCTTTGTTTTCATCGACATCGATAGTGCGGATGATATTTAGTTTAGTTTAGCCTACTGATTCCCCAATATCTTTTTAGGAGATTTGCTGACCTATATTATCGTGGGTTTTTATCGATTACTCTTTTGAAGGATGTTTCGATTCTATTGAAGTTAGAGCGAGAATTTCTAAGTGAAATTGTCAAGTACCTGAGAGAAGACGAATATTCTTGAAACTGAAATCTAGGGGAGGACCTTCGATGTGCTAAAATTTTATGTGCTCTTATTTTGCCTATTTATGTGTAACTTCCTTTTGCTTCATTATTTAATCTCTATATTATAAAACATTTTATGATCTGGTCTGCTTTAGAAGATAATGGTCCTATGAGGTATTTTTAAATAAGAGGAAATTATTATCAGGATTAGATAGATTTTATTTATAAGTATAAATGTTTGACTGCTGACTGTACCTTATGAAAGGCTTCTTTATTCGTAAAAAGAGGATTATCAATATAAAACCGACCGAATAAGGGATAATAGGAGCACAAAACAATTGATTTTGTTTTTTCCGATGACATGGAAGTAAATATTAGATCGTAAATGATAGTATATCGAATATTACGGTTCATTTTTATTTCGGTGCAACGAAATTCAATTTAATCATTAATTATATTTTTTGTAATTATTTGATTCAGCTTTGAAGATCTTGAAAGGATTATCTAAACCATCAAAAACCTTCAAAAATAGAAATTGGGACAAGTGCATGCTAGCATCATACCATCTTAAACTTTCTAAAAAAATATCAAATTTTAATTATATTTTCATCGACTCTTCCAAAAGATAAAATTAGTAATAAACTTTAACAGAAATTACAAGAATTTATCTATCATCCAACTCAATTATATGCTTGAAAAAGAAGAGACGAAATTTATTGAAATTGCATGCTTTCTACCCTACAACTAAAATTGTGTTTTTATGGAATACAGAATAAATCTACACTCCGATTTTGAAAAATAATAAAAAAAAAGACAATTTAAGCTATGTGTATGACGTATTGGTATTCATCTCAATTATCAAGTTTATGCTTGTATTTTATTTGTTATTTTGTAATCTTGCTAATTATTAATTAGCAATAAAAATGGATGAGGGATTTTTTTTCTTTGAATAGACGAAATATTCTTAACTATCTACGCTAATTGAAGATAGATTTTCAGTCATAAAAAGATTTAAGAGGGAGCTAACAGGTTTAACCTACACTTCAGCATCCCTCCTTTAATTTATTCAGGCCTTCATTAAATGCATCATCAATATAGGGGATGGAGAAATCAAAGAAGACAAAAGAAGTATCCAAAAACTATTCTCTTCTTCAATAATCTTAGAAAAAAAATAAGAAAAAATTTTCTTTGGTGAATTTTTAAAACAGTTCCACAAAATCAAAAACGGCTAAATAAACCAATCTCACAAATCCCGAATTTACCATGAGATTGCAAATGCACAAAAAAAAAAGAAAGAAGAAGAAAAGATCTAAAAAAATACGTATGGACTAGAAATGTAGAAGACATATGAATACAAATACCTTTCAGATGAGTAGATGGATGAAGTGGTCAAATTGTAACATGTGGGAGAGTAAATTTAAAAGCTTGGAGAGGCAATCAATTTTAAACTTGATTCAGTCAGAAAGTAAACAGAAGCAATCACTCTCCTACTTGGCAAAACTTTTGCTAATTATGCTGACTACATCTCCACCCTTGAATACGACCTCAATGAGGAGGAAGTTATGCATATGGCTAAAATTGCGAGGTAGGCATGCTATTACTATGAAAATGGGGTTTATTTGCTTGTAGTCTACTTTATCAAATCTTGCAACTATCTCTAAAAACAAAATAAAAAAGTACCCTAAATTTAAGAAAAACTGAATGCTGCCATTGATATAATATCTAATATCTAAGAAGTATCCGCCAGGGTAAAACCTTTCAAGATAAGATTAAAAATATGATTAAAAGTTGGATAAAATAAGATTACAAAAGCAACCATTTACCTTTCCAAATCATAATCTAAATAAAAATTCGTAAAAACAGTAGCAACTGGAGTCGATCATCAAGTAACAGGCTAGAATTGCTAAATAATGCAAACCCCTATTAGAAACTCTAGTCAAATGCACTTGTTTAGAGAACTGTCTTTCGTTTAAATTGGGGCTCAAATATAACACTGACAGTCCCAACCACAAGTCTCTAACTCGAATAATCGAAAAGATGTTGTTTAAAAATGACATAAAGGAAAAAGGAAAGTATTAGTCAACAAATGTAAGGAGGATAGACTAACAGTTGAATCAAGAAGACCAAGACTATCAGGACAAGATAAAATAAAAATTACAAAATCAATAGTCAGTACTATTTACCATCAGCGACATGGTAAGGGGAAAGTGCATCTTTAACTCTATCGAAGATATCATCGAAGCTTTTTAAAAAATTGAAAAGTATGTTGCTGATAACGCTGATAGTTACCGACTGATTGAGGTGGAGAGCAGGTTCAAAAATGCAACTCCTATTTCTGACGTTACTCTTAAAATAGCCATCAAATAGAAGATCATTGCATAGCTGCAGCTCACTTTGCAAACAAACGCAGCAGTTTACACGTTTGCTCACAAAATATATTAGTTTTTTCGGACTAAGGTTTTCTCCAAAATAAAACTAGTCGATAATTATCGCAAAGAGTTTGAATAATAATTTACTACAATGATAAGACAGAGGGTTAAATTAGTTGAATCTGATGAAGAAAATTCTTCTATGAACGAGTTAACTTAAGATATCAAAAACTGCATTTAAAAAATTTAAACATATTTTGATTTGAAATAAGACAAGAAAAGCAAATCTTTTGGATAACTTTTAAGAGAGGAGCTTAATAAAATATAAAGTAAAATTGGCGAAGGACAATTGTGGGCTGAAGAGGAGCTCCAAGATCTCATTCTCCCTATTTTTTGCATCAGAATTGGTGAATGGGGATCGAGATTAGGAGACAAAATTAACACTATCATCCTTAAAAACAATCACTCATCAGTTTTCAAATCCACTCTCCTATACTTTTTCTATAGTCATATCGATGGCGAACAGCATTTCTAATTCATTGAGCAATTCCTCAGTCAAAGGAAAGAATAGATAATATAATAGCAACAAAACAATCAGCAATGGAAAAAACAAAAGATTCAGTTTTAGGAGTACATAAAATATGATTTTAAAATTCAAGGGGTTGACAAATATCATAACGATACGGCGAGCCTGTTTTATCAATTCAAGGGCCTATCAGCAATGATTGATTGCGATTTCATTGAAGGGAGCCTCTACCATAAATAGCCGCAACAGATTGATAGAATTTTTGGGGAAAATAGTGAATAGACTGTTCTCTCTTTGATGAAGTTTGCCAAAGTATGCTTTCTAAGAAAATAATATTTCTTCTCTCTATCTTTATGCGCGCGGTTAATCCATTTGATATAAACAGTATGTGCCAAAGAGGATCTAAACAAAACTTTGTATATTGCTATCGTCTAACTTCTTATGGCCTAAAATTACTTGTAGCAAGATATAGCGAATAAAGCAATGTAATTGTTGCAAAGAAATTTAACCATTTTTCATGAGAAAGAAGATCATAAAAGAGAAATTGAATGTGATCTCATGCTCGTTGAATGCCGAATAAAACAGCCATCTGAGGGTTATATCTTAGACTATAAAAAATCATATTAAAATGTACTTCAAAAAGCTAAGGGTTAAGCAATATCTCTCAAAAGTAGAACTATTGCAGATACTGAGTGGCGTATCGCTCAAAGGTGCTGGAAAATAGCAAAAGCAGCAAAAGATAAAGAAATGCAAAGAGAAACTCTTGATAATCACTATCGACGAGCAATGGTTTTATTTTCTGCCTATAATATAGAAAAGTTTGTGATTGCATCAAAGACAATCTCTTGGGGGGAATTTGAGAAGAATAATTTGAAAAATCCATAACTCAGAGAGAATAGACTTATTGTCATCTTAGATTTAACAAGTATTAAATTTGCTTATTTAGAAAAATTGATAGGAACTGGAGGCTGTGAAGTTCTCAAAAAAGCAAAAATTTTTAATCTTACTCAATTATTTTTAGAAAAAAATGCAGTTGGAAGTTAAGGCTGCAATCATTTGGCAACTGCTAATTGGATAAATCTTAGTTAATTACATCTGTGTAACAAATCGATAAGTTAGCAAATAATTCGATAGGAAACTAAGGCTGTTAGCATTTGAGTAGGAGTACAAATTGGTCCAATCTTGGTAAATTAGACTTAGGTAATAAATCAATAAGGAAGGAGAAAACAAAATAGGAAGAAAAGGCTGTTAGAGTTTGAGTACTGTGAATTGGCCCAATCTTAGTCAATTAGATCTAAGTAATAAATCGATAAGTTAGGGAATAATTCAATAGGAAGCTCAGGCTGTCAGTATTTGAGGAGTGCGAGTTGGCCCAAACTTCGTCAATTAAACTTAGGTAACAAATTAATAAGGTAGATTCTAATTCAATAGGAAATTAAGGCTGCCATCATTTGAGTAACGCGAATTGGCCCAATCTTAGTTAATTAGATCTCAGTAATAGCTCAATAAATTAGAGAATAATGCAATAGGAATTTAAGGCTGCAAGTATTTGAGCCAAGCGTATTGGTAGAATTTAATCAAATTAAATCTAAGTAATAAATCTATAAGTTAGAACATAATTTAGTAGGAAATTAAGGTTGTCAACATTTGAGGGATGGGAATTGGTCAAATCTTAGTCAATTAAACTTATGTAATAAACTAATAAGTGAGAGGATAATGCAATCAAGAGTTAAGGCTGTCAGTTTTTTATTACAGTGAATTGGGAGAATCTTAGTTAATTAAATCTAAGTAATAAATCAATAAGTTAGGTTATAATTCAATTGGAAACTAAGGCTGTTAGTATTTGATAAGAGCAAATTTGCCAAATATTTGTCAACTAAACTTAGGTAATAAATCAATAAGTTAGAGGATAATGAAATAGAAAGCTAAGGCTGTGATCATCTAAGAACAGCCAATTGGCCCGAACTTCGTCAATTAAACTTAGGTAATAAATCAATAAGTTAGGGAATAATTTAATAGGAATTATAGGCTGTAAATATTTGGTGACTGCGAATTGGCCCAATCTTAGTAAATTGGATATAGGTAATACAATTAAGAAGTTAGGGTATAATTCAATAAGAAGATAAGGCTTTTTTCGTCGTGAGAAATTGTCGAATCTTAGTCAATTAGCTTTAGGTAATAAATTAATAAATTAGAGCTCAACTAACTGTAGCTTAAAGATAGATAACTATTAAAAATTGACTCCTAACAGTATCTATTTCCTTCCTGATAATTTATCCCATAAATTATAATTAAAGTGAATATTTTAAATTAATTAAGTTTTGGTCTCGATAAATCAGTACTAATACGTCGGGACCCAATAACTTGAATCATCTTTAGTTTTTAATTTCGTTCAATCTTCTTATTTTTAAAAAGACAGAGTAACAGACTTGCCCTGCATTCAATAAAAACACAATATTAGAGGTGTACTTACATAGATTAAGTCTCTGATTTTTGTACATTCAAATATAGTTGTGTTAAATCACTTCTTTTTATGTTGGAATTTATTATTAATGATATTTTTTTGTCGCAATCAAAATAAATAAACTAAAAATTCCATATTTTTCAATGTTTATGATGGACATCAATACTGATAATAATAGCATATCCTTATATTGAATATCTATGAAATGATATTTAAGCCCAGCATTTTTACTATCTCTTATGAAATGAGCAATATTTTACAGATACAATTTAATTAAAATTATTAATCATGCACGAAAATCAATTTTCAAAGAGGACCAAACAATAAAATTAACTAAAGTCAAAAACACAGTCCTTCTTAAAGTAAGTCAATCTTTATCAAAGGAACTATCAGTAGTCCCTGCATCGAGTAAGAAAAGGCACCTCAATGCAAAATTTAGCAGGATTAGTATTGTTTTGGTCATGTAGGTATACTCTGCCAGGGAAAGTATTCAGATGTCCCCAAAAAAGAAAATGTTAAAATCAAACTCAATTTCACAAATGAGTAATTACAACCCTGAAGAATTGGGCAACTCAACTCTAAAAGGTTTAAATATGAGAGCGTCTCACATTCCTAACTACTCAGAAGTAAACTAATTTTAAGATAGATCAATACTGACTTAATCCTTTAAAGAAAAAAGTTAGAAGAATGGTCTTCTCATCTAAAAGACGAAATCGCAAAATAAAATAGAACTGTTAATAGACTCAACACTAATTGCAAAAAAATGCAAAATGCGATCGAAAAAGCTTCAAACTGTCTCAAATAATTAACAAAGCGATCTAATCTACTTTGCGATGGCATTAGTGAAGCAAAGCAAAGCTGTAGAACTTTTTCCATTGACTTAAATCAATTAGTCGACAACAATCGCTAAATAAATATTAGAATCAATCAAGAACAGATTTTATGCAACAGCAATGATGATCTTTGCAAGAATCTGAAAAGTAAGCTACTTCAAGAAGAAAAAGTAAGAGGATTTACAAAGAATTAACTAATAAAGGGGCAAAAAGTTATGAATTCAGCTTCAATTTTAATGAAATAACTTTAAAATTAAAGGGCAGGCTTATTGCTGGCAATTAATCGATCATTTGTTGAAAATCAGTGACTATGATGATGTTCATTCTAATAATTTTAAGACATTTTTATTTAGATTTTTAGATTTTTTCCTTATTTTATGGATGTCTTCATTGCTAGACAAAAATCGCGAGCATGGTTTAAAGAGCAAAGATATTTATATATTATATGCCAGTATAAACTGATTGCTCGCGTAGCTCAGTCGGTAGAGCGCTCGGCTGTTAACCGAAAGGTCGGTGGTTCAAACCCACCCGTGAGCGAATTTTTATTATTGTAATATAATATCCAATCTATTGAGTTATTTTATAGTTTAGCAACAATTTTTGCTCAATTATGATGATGCAGTTGATCAGCGAGCTTAAACGTCTTTTAATATGATCTATTAAGTAATCATATGTTAAAATTAGTAATTATCAATATTGTTCCTCTCGATCATTCTCACAAGCAGCGAGACATTACATGCCTATCTCTCTAATTAAGCTTTCCATTGATTTGGTTAACGATTAGATTTCTTTTTCGCAAACTACAATACTTTTTCCTAAAGATTACAGTTACTGTTTTGACGTTTAATGTGAAAATCCTTATTGTTTAGAGTACTACTAAAATATCTGCTCCATTTATTGTTATGTCATTGCCATTTCTTATGTTGATATTGGATTTTACGCAGTAGATGTAACAAAAGTTTAGGATTTGTCTCTTTTTAGAGACTTTGGTTGATTCAATGGCTCAAAAGCTGATATCTATCTGCTTAATAAAGTTTGAGCCTTAATCAACGAAGGCTAGGTACTAGCTGGCAATATATCCATCATTGAAGACGAACCCTTTTTGGCTTCTATCAGTTTGGTGTATAATTGAGGCATTACTACATTATTCATTTTTTACGTTTTTGCAATTTTTAGTAACCCTCCGCCTTTTTTTAATGATCATTAAACGATTCTATGAATACCCCTTTGCCCTTTCTGCTCACTCTTTTGCCAGTATTATCTTTGATTACAGTTTCATAAGAATCCAGTTTAAAAAACAGTTTTTTTTACAGATCCTATACTTTGTTTAGAGAAGAAGGTCTCAGCCGACTATTAAAACTGGTAGTTGTTATCGTATTAGCCATATTCTTTGAAATGTCTTTGGTTTTTTGTTGTATTGCTGGCAATTTAAAATCGTGTGTTTTTCTCTACATTGTGGAAGTAATATTCAAATTAATCTAATTATTATTGATGCAAAAAATGCGAAAGTGAATGCTTAATATATCAGTGAATATCATCATATTTACTCGAGCGAGCTTGCAGCCGATACCCTTACATATCCCTCTGAATTGATATATTTTTTTTTACGTAAACCCATGAAAATAACGAAACTGAAGAACAAGGCAGCTGTCACAAACATTGCCAGATAGAAAAAAGGCCAGCGCATTTCATGGTACAGTTTTATTTACTGAATATTGATTACTTGGTAAGGGATAATTGTTTAATTAATTTGGGCCACTATACCAATATAATCTCTGTGTTTTATTTATCTCGTTAACGAAAGAACTCCTTCTAAAAATGTTGGGTTTATTGATTCAACCACAATATCTTTTGTCCTTTAGTCGAAATCAAATAAATTCTCAGAACAATAAACCTTAGAGGTTACTTCCAGAGGGTCAGAGCCTTACAAAAGATAATATTTCGTATGTTAGCATGCTTTTTTATCACACAATGGGGGTGAAAACTATATCAACATTTTTTAGGGGCCATCTTAAGTGAGATAGAATTGTATAGTATCGTCAACTAATTTAGGAGCTGGCAAAAAAATTTGCCTCCTCGCCATTAACGAATAATACCCATAATTACTAGTCTGAACTTTGATATAAATTTGCTTTTGTGTTATTTTATAAGGAATTATATGAGTAATTCCTTCAAAAATAATTCCTTTTTATTTGATATCCAATTATTCACCAAGAAAAATACTGATTGAACACTCAACGCATTTAGTAATAACAATTTAAATATTTCCTAAAATACCTTGAATAATGTATTCATCGAATTATTGATAGTGAAGAATGCTGGCGTATTCCAGGTCCAGTGGTAGGGTAATTAGTTCTTTAACGTTAGCACTGATATTCAGGTAGCCTGACTAACCCTAAGTGAGGTGAATTTGTATTTATATATCTTGTTCTGACTGATCAAGTTGAAAATTTTGAGATGCCATAGTGTGATTGAACAAGTATTTTGGTCTCACCAAATAATGTTAGTTAGTCAGCTTGTTAATAAATTTGATACCCAATCTTTATAAAAACTCAGAAGGAGCGCTGAGTAAAATATTAGCCCTGCCCATATCATGGTTTTCATATCTGCAAATAAAAGTTTACTTAGGTGTGATGAGAAAAGTGTTTGGAAATCCGTCCACTAAGTTTATGACCCTATTCTATGTTTCAGCACCTTCAATGACAAAATAATTTAAAATATCAACTCCTTTTAAAGATATTAAAGCAGGTTGGTTTAGATATGTCTAGTTGGTATTATTAAGCCTTTAAATATTCAATCCATTTGTGAAATTAGTTGCAGCCACGTTTTAAGAAGAAACATTAACAGAACCGCTATAAAATATGACTTTTCCTAATTGAATATCACCATAACAGATAAAGTTAATAATTTCATCCTTCTTTAGGGTGGAAGCGGTGGGATAGTCTTCCATAATAGTGCGAGTTGTCTCCATGCTAAACCTTAATCTAGTCTCCTCTGATTTGGTGGTAATTTTAATGAGAAGCAAACAATTAGAGCAATACTCCAAATCAATAATGTCTATATGCTTTTTCATTGAAAAAGCCTCTAATCGAGTCATTTAATTCATGCAGTCCTGCTTTTCGTAATTTTTACAACGATTGTTAGTTAATATCGGGGTTCCATCAAATCTTTAGATGAGGAGCTTTGTTTTTTTTCGAGGATGGATTTCGATTGTTCTTATCTCGCCTTTTCGTAAGTGAATAAACTTTTATTATGAGATTGTCAAAAGTTAGTAAGATTGAACTGACTAGATAAAGATCTATCCAACAGCTTTGATGCTTTTTGATACAATAGAGAGGGTCATATTTTGACCATAATATTGCTCAGGTATATGATTTTCGTAAATTGAGCCAGTGACTATGAATATTATCTATTCAGATTGTGAGATGAGACTAATTAGCGATGATCCTTGATATTGTACAATACCCAACCGAGAATGATGATGCGCTTGTATTGTATAATTGATGATTTCTGACTATTTCAGATGGTAGACTTGCTTCTGTTCTCGAAACAGTGAGTTTACAACTGTTAAACATACCATAAGTAGGAAGAGAAGATTCCAACTCTGCATAAAATTTATACGCAAAATTGATTAAATTTTAAATATCGCCATTTTAATTACTAATAAACTGATAAATCTATGAAAAGAATGATCTTAGATAATAAAGATATGTCATGAAATAAAAGATGTGTAATAAGACTTAAATAATAATCACTCATTCATATATTCTATTTTTTATGAAAAAGGAGGGGTTGGGGTTGGGGTTGGGGTTGGGGTTGGGGTTGGGGTTGGGGTTGGGGGTGGGGGTGGGGGTTGGGAAGGGGGA
>Ga0302185_10000247_pt1 | contig 42655 bp, 44 predicted proteins | sample II_Bog_E1_1_FD_200231 | JGI IMG/M metagenome (GOLD analysis project Ga0302185, IMG submission 200231) | Peat permafrost microbial communities from Stordalen Mire near Abisko, Sweden - II_Bog_E1_2 | ecosystem: Environmental > Terrestrial > Soil > Wetlands > Peat | place: Sweden: Abisko... | reverse complement strand
ATTATTTGGTAATTGATTTCTCTGATAATTCATTAGTATCTGACCTTTGAATTTATTACTTGCTGATTTCTAAAATAAGATTGAGAGTACCGATTTGTTTCTTGACGTATTACAATATGAACTCCATGATGTTCTGAGGTCGTAAGCGAGTGATCTCTTCTATCATAGGCTTGAGAATAGGGTTCACTATTGTTTGCAGGTATCTCTTTATTTCTTCACGCTTGTCTTCCATTAATTTTCGATTTAATTATCAATGTATAATGATTTTTGGTGAAGTATAAACAACCATTGCGAAAAGTTGAATTCGCCACAAATATACCAATCATCTACTGCTATATATGATGTGGTGCCAAATTTAGGATCAATAGAAGAAGATTAAAAAATGAAAATTCTTAAGAAATTAGAATACTGAAACTTCGTTAAGTCTAGATCGAAAATACTTACATCTTTTTAAGTTTTAGTTCTAATCCTATTTCTTCTAATTACTTCCGATATCAAATTTGATTTGTCAGCATAATATTTTTTTTATGAGTAGTGCTTAATATTTAGAAATATCAAACTTGTTATATATAATGAACTCTTAATAGAGCCAAGCCAAAGCCCTAGGATTGAAAGAAGAAGGAAATCGCCTCTTCAAACTAAAAGACTACGCGGGGGCCATTACCAAGTACTCTGAAGCAATAGTAAGTTATCATATATTCAGAGTCAATGCCCTACTATCAGTATCCTCTACTCTAACCGATCTCGCTGCCACCGATAATTGCAGGACTACGAAACAGTAATCTGTTCTACTAATTCAGAGTTATCTGGACGCTTAAAAGGCAGTAAAACTCGATGATAAAAACATCAAGGGCTATTTTCTGATGGGAGAAACATTATCCGAAATCGCAGTCCATTCTAAAGATAGAGCTAAAATTTAAATGGCCATAGAGCAACTCAAAAAGTGTATCTATTAGTGTATTAAGGTCTTAGACTGTGCCCTAGTCAAGGAAAAACTGAGTTTTCAGATCGATTTGTAGATTAAATTTATAAGGCAAAGAAAAAGCTCTGGCTGCTAACTACGGAATAATCTGCTGACAAAAAGCGGCTCTTGCGCAGCTATTTAGTCGTAGATATTATGTAAACTAGAATATCGTTGAGACTGATTCCTCCATAACCTAAGAAGAAAAGGACTCTTTGAATGAGAATGTGACGCGCTTGTTAGAGAAGAAATACAGCGCCAAAGCATAAATACCGCGGGCTTTGGTATGCACTATCACAAAAATGATCATGCGGGATCCAGTCTGTAATTAATATGGTAATTCCTACTCGCGAAATGCCTATCAGGAATTGCTCGGAACTAATGGTAGAATTGATCCAATAAGTGGTAAGCCTATCAAAACCAACATCCTTTATCCAAACATCAACCTGAGAAAGGCCATTGAACATTTTCTGGACAAACATCCATGGGCTTATTCGGAGCCAGTTCCTTGATTCATTGCGTATTATTTCTTTACTAATCCACTTATTATGAAATATGATAGCACTAATTAAATCATATGTTTAAACTCACATACGGAGCCCTCAAACTCTCACAGTTAGCACAAAAACAACTCACCTTCATGCTACTCGCTAGCTTTGCCTTTCCGAAGCATTAGGTACTGACTGTAAAACATTTGACATTTAGATGCCAGCACTCTCTCCTACCATGACGGAAGGCAAAATTCTCAAGTGGCTCAAGAAGGCGGGAGATCAGGTATAGCCTGGAGATGTTATATGTGAGGTAGAAACGGATAAGGCAACAATGGGGTTCTAGGTTCAGGAAAAAGGATTCTTGGCCAAAACACTTGATAGCAGCTAAACCATTGCTCTTGGCACTCCCGTTGCAATTGTCACAAAAAAATCATCAGATATTGGAGAATTTGCAAGCTACAAATTCGGTGCATCGTCATCTGAACCATAGTCCAAGCCTCAAGAAAAGAAAGCTCCTGAAAGCACACCTCCTCCTACTTCAGCGCCTTCAACTTCAGCACCTCCCCCTCCCCCATCAAAATCATATCCTCAACATACTCTTCTAAAGTATCTTTGTTTTGATTTAGGATGCCTGCTGTCAGTCCCACAATGACTGAAGGAAAAATTTTGAAATGGAAGATTAAGCCAGGAGATAAGTTCGTCATTGGTGATGCTCTCTTCTCAATAGAGACTGACAAAGCTGCAGTGGACTACTAAGCTACTTAAGATGGTGTTTTAGCTAAGATTACAGTCAATGATAACGAAACTCTTCCAATTGGTAAGGAAGTGGCAATTGTTGTGAAGAGTAAGGATCTTATTTCTCAATTCGCTGATTATGTTGAAGGACAAGCTCCTGTATCTGCACCTCAGGCTGCAAGTTCTTCTGCTCCTCAAAGCAGCCCTCAGACACAACAAACATAAAATAGTCAGCAATCACGAAACACGGGAGATAGAGTAATTGCCAGTCCCTTAGCCAAGACTGTTGCTCATGAAAAGGGGATTGATATCACCCAATTAAAAGGATCAGGACCTAACGGAAGAATTATAAAACAAGATGTTGATGGATATGTTCCCCCAAAACCTGTTGTCGCTGTAGTCTAGCCCAAAAAGGAAGAGGTACCAACAGACAAGAAAGACAAAGCTCATAAACCTTCAAAAGGATTCAAAGTACCGTAGAATCCATACGAGGATACTACCCTTTCTAGCATGAGGAAAACTGTGGCACGTCGCTTAACTGAGTCCAAGCAAACAATCCCTCATTATTATGTTTCCTCTTCCATTGAAATGGGAGCCACTAACGAACTCAGAAATGAATTGAACAAAAGAGAGAAGGAAAATGGAGTAAAAATTAGCATCAATGACATCATTGTTAAAGCTATGGCTTTGGCCCTTAGAGATTATCCTGATGTGAATGTTCAATGGAATGGAACATCTATCAGAAGATTTAAGTATTCAGATATAAGCGTTGCAGTTGCCATTGAAGGAGGGCTCATTACTCCTATTGTGTTTAGAGCTGAAACTCTTGGACTTCTTGACATTGCTCGAAGGACCAAAGACATTGCTAAAAGAGCAAAAGAAGGTAAACTTGACCCTAACTAATACGTGGGTGGAACAACTACAGTCAGCAATCTTGGAATGTTTGGAATTAATACAGTATCGTCCATTATTAATCCTCCTCAGGCAACTATATTGGGTGTGGGTAAGACATAAAAGAAATTGGTGTTTGCTGAGGGTCCTACTCCTTACCGAGTGGCTGAAATAATGGATGTGATTGCTGCAGTGGATCACCGAGCAGTAGACGGAGCTCTCGCTGCTCAATGGCTCAACCGTATAAAGCTTTACCTTGAGCATCCTACCCACATGATCCTCTGATTACGAATCTATTGGCTTGTATCAAATAATTATTTCTATCATTATTATAATCGTTCTAACTTTGATCTTGCCTTCTTATAATACTTGCTCGGAACAGTCAAGATGAATAATGGAGAAATTCACTATTGCTACTGATTTAACATTCTTTTGACTGATGGCTCTATAATAAATGAAGGAGATTGAGAAGAGGAGAGATTAGTTTCGGCTGGAGATCAGGAGACAAGACATTTCAATTAAAATGAGTGCAAAAAGACAGGAAATATTGGATAGTTACTATGCAAGGTCCTTTGATTAAGCAATAAAGTGCATGCTAGACTTCGATGAACCCATCCAGGTAATAGTTTCTTACATGCTACAACAATTCTACACTTGTCCAGATTCTGTTCTGCCCTATCTAACCTAGCTTATTGTCGTTTTCTTAGGGAAGAACTATAAATTATTTGACCTCAAATAAAATTAAGCGAATGAACTCATACAACTCCTCTTCATGATATGGAGGTTCATCCCAGATGAACTAAAACCATTTCTTGCTCGAATCAACTTTATTTTCCCTATCTTCAATCAATTGGTGACTGATTTAAGCAATAACTGTGAGGATGGAGGAATATTGTTCGAAATCGCATGTGAACTCAGCGTTTTGCAAGCAACAACAACGATATAGAAACATAATAGTTTTTTGGGGGAGATAGAACTTTATTTATCAATAGCTCTGCCAAGAAACAATAAACTTTCCTATCAGATTCTACTATTGACCATGATAACTTCTCCAACTTAGTCTCTCAACAAAAAATCAAAAATCAAACTGCTACGGCTTGCTCGTCAGATCTTCCATCGAATACAATCAGGACATTACTACTAAAATTATGAAAATCTTCTACTTTTATAAATTGGTAGACACTGTTGTTATTAGGATATTGATAGAGAACTGGTGGCCTATCTCCTCTAGACTATCCATGAAAAGCATATTGTTGTGGCACTTAGATTTGTGAGTAATCAAGTATTTCATGAGAATTGGATCACTTATCAAATGATTAGCTCTTTTATGAAGAAATGCAGCCTCTTCATATCAGAAGTATAAGACATTGAAACCTTCCTCAGGATACTTTACAATGTATTGGTCAACGAGTATAATACCCCCGAAAGCGCGTAAGTTGTTTATATTGCTTTTTTTAAAGATAGGCTTCATCATTTCTTGAGAGACCGCCTAATTAATGAGTTAGTCAATCTGCTTGCTATCTTTATTTATTGTAAAAGTGTTAAGTGCTAAAACTAGTTGTCCAAGACTATCTTGGCATGTCTTTAAAAGCGGGACAGATTAATCGATGCCAAAGTTCGAGCAAAGCTGCTTTTTCATTTACTAATGAAAAACGAAATAACAGTCGCAAGCATCTATTCTTATTGCAACAGCAATGACTATGAAGTTTACCAATTTTGGGAGCACTACAAACAGTCGGGCGTGAACAATCAATATATTTAGGAATGATTAGGAATTATCTCTCATTTATATCACTTCACTCCTTGAAAATCTCAAGCGTGTTTCTTAAAAAGTTTTTAGCTCGGTATTATCGCCCCTATTTGTCTTCTTTTATCCGTCGACCTGGAAAATTAGTTTCTAAGTAAGAGATTAAATACTTAAGAAGCTATTGTAGGTTAGAAGTCCATCAATAAGACCTAATTTTAGTGCTTCGCTCGGATTTATGGTTCCCCCTTTTAGGATTTTCTACTCAAAAGTTTCATATGAAATCTTTTGAGAGGATAACTGTTACTGCCTGCTATTGAACACTTATCTTTTCAGTTCATCAGCACTGTTATTAACCCATTTATTGATAAATGCTTGATCATTATATTGATAGTAATTGGAGTAGGTGCTAACTTTGGGCGTACTGTTCGATATTGTTTCAAGACCAACATTAAATTGCTTTTTGAATTCATCAAATTCGTAATTCTGATAGACATATCCGAAATCTCCAATTATTGAGAGTTTATCTATATTAATACAGGCAAACTAGCGAAGCACCGATTTCCTGCAGTTAAAATGATATTTGCACTATTCAGACAGAATTACTCAGCAAAGCAATAAATCGGAATTCTAAGTAAGTCAGCTTCTACTTGTGTGACCGGAGGTTTGACAAGGTATATGAGATATTTTTTGCGACTCTCAGTGATCCTCCATAGGAATTAATAACAATAACTAAGGCTTCAGTGTTAGACGACTTAATTTTATTAAGAATGCCAATGGTTTGTTGTTATCTACCTATTATGCTTAATACATTTTCTGATCGAGAGGCCCTTCAATACGTATTTTGTTGACTTTTTTGAAAAGCCAATTCCAAGCTCGCATTATATCAAGGATTAATTATGTTCAAAACAAAACCAACTATTTCACAATAAACTTGTAAGAAATATATCATAGAATGATTCCCTTCCACAAAATTAAGTCATAACATTAAATCATTGACTATATCATTTTTCAATATGCAAGTTGGCTATAGTAAATTGTCTATAATATTTTGTTGGTTGTATGGAGGTGCAATAAATAAAGACAGTCCACGTTATCTATGTCTGCGGCAACAGAAGTAACACTTTAATCATTTAGAATGCGGGAAGGAGTCCAAACTGAAACCCAATGATGCTGTCAAGTGCACCGACTGCGGATATAGAATCTTGTACAAAAAGAGAATTATCGATCCGAAAGAACCTATTCAATACTAAGCTATCTGATTGTTCTATTGCATTTATCATGACAGCTACAAACCTAAACTTTTATAAACAGATTGTAAACATGTAGAAAAGGGAGTGAATTTGATAACATCTCTATTTTGTTAATAAATTTGTGGAACGATGGAAGTTGAGATACAAAGTGATATCAGATAAATAGATATCTGATCCTTATCAATTTTGATTAATAATTTTAGTGAGCGCCATAAATAATGTCAGGCAACAAACAGACTCCCACTTCAAAACATAAACGCAAGTTAGAAATATAAGAGGAAAGTGAAGAAATCATTGCTCTGTAGGAAAGAAAAGAGAGCGACCATAATAATAGTTCGGGCAGACGTCGATTAAAAAAGATGAGTGAAGTCAACCATCAAGAAGAAATTTTAAAATCAGAAGATGATGATGAAGATAAAACTGTAAGGCTTGACGATTAATAGCCCTAATACAAGAAATTTGGGTTTAAAAATTAAGCGGAAATGTTGAGAGAGAGGTAGGCGGAGATAGAGGCTCTGAAAAGCAAAAAACCAAATGGAAGTCAAGCTCTGACTAGTTTCTTAGATAAGATGATGAAGAAGCAACCTGCAAAAGGAAAATCATAATCAAACAGTAAGAGAGGAAAAGTCCAGCTGACTATAGAATAGACAATGCGTTTTAAAAAAGGTAAAAAGGAAAGCAAAAAAAGTGATGATTTTATCGTTAGTGATCATTCAGATATATCTTCAGATGATGATCAGCTCATCAATCAGGTTATCAAACCCAAGGCATTAGCGACTTATTAAAAATATAATGGAGGTAATTAAGATGAGAACAAACTCATCTAGAAAGCCATGAAGCTGAGTCTAGCCTCAGCCAATAAACATGAGAATTTAGATGACTATGCCTTTCAGGATGAGAAGCCAGTTCACAAAAAAGAAGTAGTTTAAACAAAAGCAGTGGATAAGAAGTAGATCAAATCTTAACCAAGCAAATAGATAAAAGTAAAGACTAAATCCTCAATTAAAACAGCAAGATAAGTGAAAACTGGACCATTGGTGGGGGAGGTGGTTGTCTTTACTGGTTAATTTTAAGATTATTCGAGAGATGATCTAATTGAAGTAATTCAACAACTTGGAGGATAGTGTCCAAAATCACTCGTAAAAAAATGCACTTTATTAATTCAAGGCGCTTTTATAATTGATCATTTCAAAAGGAGGACCAATCAACCAGTCAACTAAACTGCAAAAAGCAAGTAAGCTCGGGAAAAGCATATTAAAATTATCCCCTATGATGAGATTGATCAGTATTTTATTGATAACACGGGTTTTGATGTGCATCATCATCTCAATAAGAATAAGATTAAAACTAGCACAATCACCTCTTACGCGCAACCTTCCATAAAAAGGGGATAGCATCAAAGGAAACCAGATCATAAAAGAGAGATTGACTCCTAATAATTGTATCCAAAAGAGATGACTGATATTGAAAGAATAAACTATAATAGGTCTTGGGTATAAAAGCACAAACCACAAAATCTGGACGAAGTAGTTGGAGAAAATAGTCAGATCAAATTATTGAGAGAATGGCTTTAGAGCTGGGAAGATATTCAAATCAGAGGAAACAAAAGGGAAGTAAAGGAAATCAAGGGATGGAATGCTGCAGGGTCTATTAATTCCAAAGCAGCGCTCATTAGCGGAGATCCAGGTATTGGTAAGACAACGACAGCTCGTTTGCTAGCAATGTAGTATAACTTTGCCATAACTGAATTTAATGCAAGCGATGTCCGCAATCGTAGCGGAGTGAACACAATGTAATCTGGCTCCTTTAACCTCACCACCAGCAAGGTTTTAACAAAATCTGTTCTAATAATGGATGAAGTGGATGGAATGAGTTCTGGAGATAGAGGGGGTGTTGCTGCCATAATTAATTTAATAAAATCATCCAAGATTCCCATCATTTGCATTTGTAATGATCGAGCAAGCGAAAAAATTAGATCCCTTGCAGCCCATTGCTTAGATATCAGGTTTCATAAACCAGCAAAAAATATTGTTGTGAAGAGATTAAAAAGCATCTTGGCATCATAAGGAGGAAGTGGATAAGATCGGGCCTTGGAACAACTTGTGTAAAGCTTTCAAAATGATATGAGGCAGATTATCAGCTACTTGTAGGTAATTTTCAGGACTGTCTCAAGAAAGATAACTTTAGATGCATTGAGCAGTCGTAATAAACACTCTAAGGACGCATCAGTGATGATTAATTACTTTGATTCCACTCGCAAACTTCTCAACCGATCATAATTCGATAGAATGAAGATTAGTGAAAGGACAGAGTGCTTTTTTATCGATAGTGATATTGTCCCTTTGATGGTCCATTAAAATTTATTGGCATCAGCTAGAAAATCACAACTCTCTATTGGGTAATTTCATCGGTTTGTGGAAGGGATTCACGGAATGGTGGTCGGCGATGTTATTGATAAAACAATTAGAAAGGAGCAATAGTGGGGATTGATGCCATCGTATGGTTTTATGTCATGCGTTTACTCGACTGAAAAAATTAGTTAAAGTATAGGCTATCCTCTCTTTCCCTCCTGGCTCGGCAAAAATTCAAGTGAGAGAAAGTTAAAAAGACTTGCCAAATAGTTTAAAGATTACATATACCCAACAACACTTTGCTCCAATTGGAAATCGGTTAAATATCTCTATTGCCCCCTAATAATGAACGAATTAGTTTCTCTTTTAAAAAGAGAGGAAGTTGAATAGGCTTGCATGATGATGGAGCAATACCACTTTAGTCCATTAGTTCTTAATGAGCATTTAGCTGCTTTACAGTTTAATTTGGATAAGATTAATCCTTTATCGGAGATATCTGCACAGATAAAGACTAAATTGACCAGACTGTTTAATAAGAGGCACGAGGATGCCAAGCTGAAAAAGGAAAAAGCTGCCAAAGTCAAGGCTCAGCATATCAAATTTAATCCTGTCTTGTAATAAGTTGTAGATCTTGCGGCTGAATAAGAGTAGTAATAGCCTAATGAAGTCACTGAATAAAATTCCTAAAAAATCAAAATCAAAAATAAAGTGAATAAAGCCAAAAAGTAATGATGATGTTGTATTATATGAAATATGATAAATCAATGATCACTATCTCATCCATTAATGAATTCTTTCACTCTCTTTTACATTTTGGAAACAGTTTGCTAAATCATCATACAAATACCCAAAACCTTTGAGAAATTACATTTTATGACATCATCTTTTAGATATACAAGCTCTTGATGGGGAGAACAGGTATGGAGCTGAGTTTTTCAGCGCTTCTGGCTGCTGTTAGTAGTCCTAGCTTAGGCATGAGGTCTATATATAGAAGAGTATACTTTGAAAACGATTGATGTATTGATTATTATAGGTTTACTCCAGTTATTAGACTGGACGATAAATAATCTCTTTTCTTTTTTGTTCTTCTGCTATTCTCTGCTTTTCCCTAAATCCTGTTGCTAGACTTTGGGTCTTGCCCATTTTATGTTCTTCATAAGACATTTTTTTAATCATTTCAGTGCTTCTATCTTTGCGTAGATGTTGGTTTTCTCTATCCTCAATCCTAGCAGTATTCCTTTCTTCCTAAAGTTGTTCTTCCCTTTATCTTTATCTCTCTTGCTCTTGAATTCTACTCCTAATTTTTTATAATGTAAGTAGATCTAAATAATTTTTACCTTGCTGCTGTATCTCAGCGCCTTATATCATACTGTTGACTGATTGATTGCTCTAACGGCCCGGAAATTTCTTGACTACAGTTTTTCGATTACCCCAGCAATCTATCTTGGCTCCTACCTTGCTTTTATTAACCTTTGAAGCCCCAACAACAGTATTCCTATTGCCGACTTATTATTTCTCATTTTGTTTGAGACTCTTTTGCGATTTAGCTTATTTTTCAGTTTTTTATTTTTATTAAGGAGGGTTTGGAATCTTCCTGACACTATTTAATTCGGGCTAAACAGGCTTCGAGGCCTATTTGACTTGCTGCTCCTGAAGTTATTTTTTCTTTTGTTTTTATTATAGGATTGCTTTTCTAGGATCGTATTTTTGTCGTTTTTACATCTTCTTTTTTTAGATAATTTTAGCCTCAGTCTTTTTGTCATTTTTATCTGTTTTTTATTCTTCATTATTTTCAGGAACTTATTTTGGTTTTGCTTCTTTTTATTGATATTTTGGATTTTATTAGTCAATTTTGTATGCCCCCTTTGCTTGAATTGGGCGATCTTCACTAATTAATGTGCTAGATGAGCCAGGCTCATTTGATGAGATGGCTTTAGGTTCGTCTTGAATAAATTCGTTCATAGAATTTTATTCAACTACTTTTTGCGGCTTTTTTCTCATTTATCTAACTCTTTTTGGTCTTTCTATTTTTTTCTATTTGGGCTAAGGAATTGGTGACATTTCACCACTGGCAGGAGGTTCTTACCTTTTTGTTTACAATTCATTGAAACTTTATTATTTTTGAGGCTTTGTGTCCGACCTTTTATTCCATTTTTGTATTTTTTGACTCTTCACTACGGGTCTTTCAATTTTCGGCTAAAAAGTCCATCCTCCCGTGCTGTACAAATGATTAAATTTGTTCAAAAATTGTATGATTTAATCTTATAAACTCTTTTGCAAATATTCCAATTTGCGAATGCTATATTTATTATTAGTCTCACTAAGGGTTTTCTGCTCTTTCGCAACCTCAGCTTTTTTTATGTGAATTGTCTTCATTTCCTCTCTTATCTTTAAACACCTCATCACCTGCCTTACTTTCCAGCCTTTGATGAGTGCTAAAGCTTTAGCTTTAAATGTTTTTAATCGATTTACTGCAATGACATGCCTCCTCCGAATTAAATGGCCCTTAAAAATTGACTGGATTTTTTCAGCGCACATACTGACAAATTAGAATTACAGTTTTTCATGTTAATTCTTATTCTTTTTAAGCACAAGAGCTTTATATGGCCAGTCATCCTGAGCCTTTTCGATGATATACACAATTTAGGGTTTGCTGTTAGTATGCTTGAGCAATTTTTGAATAACCCACAACCTAGTTAGAGTCAAACATACTTAAAGTTATTCATAAAAATGCGGAAATGATATTTCTTGATGATTTTAAACATTCTGTCCATCTGATACTGCTTTTGGTACAGTGCCCAATCATGTTCTTCGGGTTGGTTATTTGATTCAAACTCCTGCATCGTATAATTTAAATTGTAATTATAATCTTTACCATTAATAATAAATAGATTGTTGATGCCAAAAGTTATACAACCTAGAAGGCATGATAAGGATCTGTCAGCAGATTAGTTTTGGAAAATTAGGGATCTCGCCAAAACTCAGAAGAATCAAAATTAAACGGCGTTAGCGTTTAGAGAAGACGAGGTAGCTTAGAGGCATAGATATAAAAGACCATCTGAAAAGGCCAAAGTATTCAACTCGCTTTAAATTATGCTCAGAAGGGAAACCAAAACAGAAAATAACGAACTCTATATGGTAGGCAACGATGATCAAAACACATGCACTGGATAGTTCTTGAACAGCGTGATGAATATCGTCAACTCTAGCTTGAAAGAAATCAAGCATTACGTTATGGGACGCAAGAGTATTATCTACAACATAGACAAAATTTATGATATTTTGTGGAATCAATTGGAGATTGAAGAATCTTGGCCTCTACTTCAAGCTATTATAAAAGATGTCCGGGGAGAGAGGTTTGATCTTTGGCTCACTATTGGTCTTAAAAAGCTGGCAGAAACTGCGACTACAGTTGCTCAAAATAATTTCATCGAAATATTCTTTAGAAATCTCTTTGACACGGTTAGCATATTAATGTAGCAGTTTTATGAGCAGATTATTACTAATTTACAACCATTTTTTATGGAATTTGGAGAGACCTTCTTTAAGCACACCAATAAGTATATAAGAAAATTTTCAATTCAGTCTTTTTCATATGTCTTTTCCAATTTAACTGTTGAGAATTATCAGGAGTTTATGACTTTTTTGGTAGGACAGCAAGCGACAGGGTTTTTCAATTAGCAGGTCAAATTAGCTGATTTGCTTCTCCAAAGATTGAAGATTGTAAGAGGATGTCTTACAACTGCCAGTTTGACTCATTTCCTGGATCAAATTGAAGTCTTGGCCAACATTTTCTTTTCCTCGAGCGAATAAAAAAAGTAAAATTATAATTAACTTGTGTCGGATTTGGTATCACTCGTGCTAAGTTCACTCAATAATAGGCAGGGCGGTTCAGATTAGCAGATTCTATTTGATTTCAACTACATTCTCAAAGGATTGATTAAATTTTCAGCAAAAGACCCCTCAAGATACACGAAGGCCATTCTCATGGGCATGTCGAAGTTCATTGCTTCTTATCGTACTGATAGCAAGAGATTCACGCCTTCTCACAATTTCCAAATCACATACTTGGCGGACATGTGGCAAATCTTTGCTGACTTCTTTAAATAAAATGTTGCCTATTTTGAAAAGAATCAGTCCATGAGTGAGGCCTTGGCGATTTTGGCGTTGAAGAGCAGCGACAAAATTTATTACAACAATGAAATAATAAATTACTGCAAGTCAAACGAATAATGCATTAATTCTTTAATCTTAATTGCCTACGAAACTGAAAATAGTATCAGCAAAGAGTTGATGGAAATAATTCTGCTTTTGAGTAGGAATAAAATTCATGAGTTCTTCACTGACGATCAGAATGCAGAACTAATGTATGCTCTGATAATATTGATGAAAAGAACATAAATGCATCAGTTAATTGAGTCAAATTGGCTTGATTTAGACTCACTTTCGATCATTTCCAAACTCAAAAGAGCACAAGTGGATAATGATTTGATTGTTGCACTTAGGTTGGTCAGTTTTATCAAATTCGATGTCTGTACTGATTTTTCCAAAGAAGTTGAAGAGCTATAATTGTAATGCCTCGGCCAGTATGAATAATTTATGAAAGCGCAACTACAAAATATAGGCAGCAACCAGAAAATATAATCAAAGGACTACTTCAATTCTAACAACTTTGTTAAATAAACAATCCTCTATTCTCATCATTAAATCAAATGGCTCAGTCATATTTTTAATCTTTACTAAGCCTTTCACCTCGTGAGGGAGCATCTTAATAAAATCTCAGGCACTAATGTTTCAAATGAATCTCATTCGATTTGGAATCAGTTTATCATTAGTCGTCCCTCGGCCATTTCAATCATACAACCAAATGGATATCTCTCTGAGTGTCTGAATGATAATAATTTGATGTTTAATTTGCTTGCTTCTAGAAACAGAGAGGTGAGATACAGCTCTCTCCAAGTTATTTTCAAGTAATTAGATTCAATCAATAATTCTTATGAGATGAATGTTATTAGCAAGTTGATGCAAATTTAAGAAAACCCCATCGACTTAGAAAATTAAAGAGAAGTCAAGAGGTTACTCTGCATTCTTTAGCAAGAAATTCACAATTTTAGTAAAATTACAGACAGCAAAAAAGCAGAAAATATGCTTAGTTATTTGATTCAATGGTCTTTAGGCTTTGCTTTTACTGGCTTTAAATTAATTGAAAAAGCCTTTATCTCTTTCTTCAGTAGCTTGATTGATATTCCTATTAGAACTTCCCAATAATAAACTATTGTATCTTCTTTGCTAATGCCATTTTTAGAGTATTACAGTTATCGTCATTCACGTCAATACGAGCATGATCTTTCACCAGCAGCATCCATGAATCATCTGGCTAATGCCTTTCAAATTTAAAGTAACACAGCCCTTCTACCATTCATTAAGGAAGATTTTTCATTAACTGATATAGATACTATTTAATGGATCGGATTGGAAAGAATTACCTAAGCCGTAAAGAGCAGCAAAAAGGGAAAGGAAAACTTAGGCAACAGGCTTAGTTCCTTAATACAATCTTATTTTGAAGTAGAATTTACTAGACAAAAGACTACCATTTAAACTTCAAATTTAAATAATAATCCTATCCCTTAAGCTTTCTTAAAACCGATAAAGTAAAGGTTTTTAGTGATGATCCTTAAACTGTGCCCATCAAACTTTTTACCACCCTTTTAGTGTCTTCATTATACTCGTTAGGAATTTTTCTAATTACCATCAGTGCGTTAAATAAAGAAAAATAACTGGTAAGTGATGTGGGAGAAGAAAAAGAGCGACGGTCCCAAAAAAAAGATTTAAGTTGCAGAAGGAGCGAGCAAGACTGTCAATCTATAGCATCTCGGACCTCAAGAGCAGCAAATGTACGTGCATTATTTGTGGAAAGATATTCTATAATCAAATAGACACAAGAAAAGAATCATTATGGACCACATTCGAAACTACCTCCCTTCTGCCTCAGGGTTACTGTTTACACTTCTATTTGCCGATCTCCATATTTCCAACTTTAATTTCAGCAGCTCCAACACAGAGCTAGTAAACTGTGCGATAATTAGACTAAAATTACTCAACAAGAAAGTGCTACTTAATGAAATGTTCATTCTAAAAGCTATAGTTCTTCATTTAAAGCAAGAGGTATCCCTAGCAGACAACCTTAAAACCATCCTAACTTTTATCTTGGCAGTAATTCAAATTGTGTATGACTATTCAAGCCTAGTTGCTCCTGAGGTAATTGAAGAGATTAATGAAAAATAAGATGACGAAATTGAAAGTGAAGAGGAGTAATAAAACTAATAAAATAAGCCCCAAGGCAAATCATTGGAATATAAACAACAAAGGAAGGAGTTGCAAAAATTATTGCAAACTCTGTTCGCTAATCACGAATTATAACCTTAAACCATCACTGAGTTATTACAGTTCTTACTCATTAACACCAAAATAAATCTAGCAAATGCCACCAGACTGTCAATTCCTGGCCTATTACTCATGATTAGAATAGTCAGTTTGAGAAAATAGTACTGCGTTATTTTGGCAGGTGTGATGGATGGAGAAATACTGAAAATGTTGGGCTCGATGATTCATGCTGATAATAAAAATGAACGACCACTTAAAGCTTGCTATCAGGTGTGGCTGAACATCATGGAAAATATATTCTTAACTGATTAAGTCTCAATGGTCGACTAAAATAATTAGTATCAGCTGAGTATTAATAACTCGACTGCAGTTCATGCTCCTGTTCTACTTTCATCAATATTAACTTATTTAAACAGCTCTTAAAATAGTCATGAGTTAAGAAATACCAAAATAACTTCAATGAATCGCAAAGAGTCCTCAGATGGAGTTCGTCTTCTAAAGATAATATAAAGACTTATGCTGATTCAAACCTCATAGGTGGACAGCGGCTGGTAAAAGTATATCTGGTAAGAGTTGAGTAAATTGACCAAGCTTAAAAAGAATTTTACTCACGCTCATTGCTAGAGACTAAGTTTATTGATTGTGATATTAACTCGTTACATCAATCTCAACCAGCTCAAGGAGTCAATTAAATTTTTGAAAAGAGTTGTTGGCATTCTCTCCAACATCAAAGACTACTAGCAGAGGCAGAAGATCAACAATTTAATTGTTAGCAACTATCAGTAATTAGGGTTAAGCTTAAATGTTGTCAATTTGGTCAGTAAACTAGGAAGGCTAAAAAAGGATGGATTGGTCATTCAGATTGATTTCTCTTCTTATTTCGAATCCTGCAATGAATATTCTGCTCAAGTCTCCGATCTGAAGTTGATTGATCATGAGTATTTCCTTCACAATCTGTTGTGCTATATCGATAACTAATAGTTGTCAGTAAGAAGGGCTGTTTCAAGCAGCAATCAGGTATTTTTAAAGGATATGGGCTGTCGGATTAAGGCAGACCTTATGGACATTTTAGAGGAGACAGAAAGACAGTAAAAAAAGAAAAACGCAGTAGAACTTGTCATTAAAATATATCGAGTTCTGTTGGATATGATTACCAAACAGTCTAGTCAGTAAAATGAATCCATTTTTTGGAATATTGTTGATAATGTCGGCACCTTTGTTAGTTGGATTTCTAACCATTATTTATAAATCAGTTCCCTTGATCAAAGTTCCAAAGCCAGATTCTATAATGCCATTGATATTAACTCTAATGAGGATTAACACTACTTCAAATTGCTCGGATCTCTGTCATAAGCCAACAAACTCAAAGGTTTAAGGGCTATAAAGGACAAACTTTAAAGTTTAGATGGAGATGATCTTAAGGGCATAATTTAATGGTAGCTAAGCACGGGCATTTAAATACCAAATCCCTTTTCTAAGGTAATCCTTCCAATTTTGGAATATCTCATCATGCAACCAACTCAATTCATTCAACGAAATAGCAACACAACTCTCAAGGGAAACCTCACTTCCACGCTTTCATTAGTCAGCTTTGAAATCTTGCCTGTTGTGTCAGGTTTGCTGAAAGAATCGCTTGTTAAAAGGGAGTTGAAAAGATTAGTGGTAAAGCTTAAATTCAACGAGACCGAAACTAAAAAAAATATGGCAATTGTTAGGATGATAAGCCATATCATAGATGGAGTTCCTGGAGAGCGAGTCAATGAAAAGATGAAGGCTTTCATTGAGGAGCATGGATTCTCTGAGTTTCACCATAAAATTGCGGAAGCCACCAGACAGGCAGTTCATTAACACTTTATGATTGATTAATCTGAAGAAGAAGAGGTGGAGGCACCCACCAAGAAAAAGGAAAAAATACCAGGGTATTTCGAAAGACTGGAGGAACTGGATGATGAGGAGGCCATTAATAGGCATTTCTTAAGCTTTGATCGAAAAATGATGGAAGTAGAAGAGGATTAAGCTTAGGTAGAGCCTATTAAGTCAGAATTTCCGCATTTCCTCAAAAAACAAATTTTATTGCCTTTGAGAGCTATGCTGATGATGTAAAGCAAGACCAAAAATGACTAGGACAAGATAAAAGGAAGAGTTTTGCTGTCAGTCACAGTGACTAAGGTCCTCTTACGCTTACCTTTAGATCTTTTCCTACGATAGTTCCAAAAGGTTATTGGCCGCTTGAGTCGTCTTCTCAAAAAGAAAATGACCGAAGTAAGATAAAATGCACGCAGCTGTCTCTGCGAGATAGCCAAATCAGTGGGGCCTCAGCTGCTTTATGCCATTATCCTCTAACTAAAATTCCATCTAAAGGACAACTTCGATCGTCATGTTTTCAATTACTCTCTCTTTAAAATTATTGAAGGGATGACCCTTGAGAGTGGAGATATTGACTATTGTTTGCCTCTCGTATTACCATCTGTCGTTGATGAAATTTTTGGCCAGAGTGCTGAATAAAAGTAAATAGTAGAGAAGGGATAAGTTCCAACTCTAAAGATGTAGGCAAAGAAGAAGAAGGGGCTTGAATTACTACAACTGATCTGCCACTATATTTCCCATCATAAGGTGAGCTATATCATCGATTTTTTAGAGAAATTTCTGAGATAGCACCTTGTCAGCTAAATCAATCTTGGAAAGTATGATCAGGTTCTGGGATCCATATCATCAGGGTTTGCAAATAATAGGATACTCATGGATTCCAAAAATGCAGAGTCGCTGTTACCAGCTTTAGCCAAGCCCATTGCCAAATTAAGAGAGCAGATAAAGCTTTTGACTTGGTAAGACAAGGCTAGGCACGAAAACACTGTAAAAAAATAGTTTACAAGACAAAAAATTAATAAAAATCAAATACTAACTCTACAATAAGAGGCTGGCCGCAATGGTAGTATCTTCAAGAGAATGAACAAATAGATTGGCTAGAGGAGAAATCAATAGATAATAGCAAGCAGCTTAATTCAGTTCTACTTTGTATTGCTTTCTTTACTCATCAAAAAACAAGTTTTTACATTTGCATCCACTACCTCCACTCAAGGTCTTGCTAATTAATTCTTAGCAGTCTTGGGCTTTCTTGTAGAGTGCATAGATCATCGAGATAATAGATTAGTGGCCAAAAGTTTAAATATACTTCACCTTGCCTTTGTATGGAACACTGCCGATCTGCAAGGAGAAAAGCAGTCCATTGGCGATAAATTTAAATCATTGAAGAAGCAGACAAGCAGAAAGATTTTGCTTTTAATTGAACAATTGACCCTGGCTGACTAAAAGTTACTGAAAGAGTGCTTTATCTTTTTAAATGATCTGTTAACTGAAACCTCCATCAACGTGGAGATGCTACCAAGCATCGTAGCTATTATAAAGCTTCATACTCCAACAACATCTGACCAGCCACATCTCCCCGAGACATACAAACTAACCAGAACCATTCTTTATAAATCACCCCTGCATATTTATAATCCTTTGCTGGACGATTTGCATAAAATGGCAAGAATGCAAGTGGTCACCTGCATCAATAAGGAAATCCGCGAATTATGCAAACACATATTAACTGTATACCTAAAGCCCAGAACAAGTTTAGAACAGAGCATTGATGCGTTTAATCTTCATGAGAAAAAACAAGGAAATAAGTCCAATATCACTTATGAAAAGAGATTGCAAGAATAGCTCACTTTTTACCTCAGCAACATCGAATCAGTTGGTCAATAGTCCGTTCTTTAATTGATTGAATAGTTCGTCGACAATCGAGAACAGGATTAAATATAGAACTACGGATAACTACTTTGCCTAGGATTGATGACTGCCCGCACAAATCAAATCCAAAGCGAAGAGCATCATCACATTGATAAGTTGGTGATTAAGATACTTGCAAGACTGAATCAAAACAAGATAATTAGCTTGCTTTAAAAATGTTTGCTTTGGATGAAACAAGCCAGACTTTCAAGCGTTAAACTCTGCGGATCTTCTTTCCTGAGAATTATACTGCAGCAGAATCATATGAAACTGACCAAAAATGTTATCGATAAATATATTATGAACGATGATGGGGTCTTTGGCATTGCTATAGCCACTTTGCTGGCTGAAGTTTCTGAATTCTAAGCAAATAAAGCATTGGGAGAATCGAATAAGGTTAGTAAAGAGTGGGATGATATACTAAACAATATGGAAGTATAAACAGTCAGGTACGAATGTGATCCTTCTGTATTTGAAGTGCTCCATCAATTAAACATTCTCTTAGAAAAGGCATAAATTAAAAGCTTAGCCGATCAATATTTAAGCCTGATTACCTCCTCAATCTGGAAACTTCTGCATTCTAAGGGCAGCGCATTGACATAGCTACTCGCTGACGTCCTTAATAAAATGACCATACTTCCTATCTTGATATCTTATACTGTTGAAGGGGAAAAGCCTTTTTCCAATGATAAAAGTCCTTTCTCGTTAAAGAGAACGGTTGCTGCTCTTTTATTCAATTAAGTCAAATCCGAAACCATGTAAAGACTGCTGATAAAATTAATCGAATAATAAAGCCGATTACAATTGAATACCACAGTCTTAACTGATTTCTCTTGGTTCATGGTCGGCCTAGGACTGAAAGCCAATGTACATCATTATTTATTTAGATGAAAACAAATATTTACTCGACCGCTTTAGTAACCATCCTTACTCTCATCAATAACATTACGCTCAGCAATAGTTTGAATGGAATCAATTGCAGATAAATTACTCTTGGGCAAAAGTCATTTTTGCAAAAACTGCTCGAGCTTACGGTTAAACTGGCCAGCAATGATTTGATTACCCATGAAAGCAAGAATCTCAACCAACAGACTACTGAAATTCTTAAAGAACATTTGGGAACAAGTGAATACTTCAAAGCAGTGGGAGAATTCTAAACAAAAAGGCGACAGCGAAAGGAATAAGAACGCACCAGAATAGCCGAACTGGCCATTTTGAACCCTCAGCAATACATTGAGGAGAAGAGAGGCAAAATGAGAAAACTTTGATTTATTAACTTGTATTATTTTATCTTTATGCCCAAAGGATAAATTGTATTTAGAAATGGCGATGTCTACGAGGGAGACATAAAAAATGATCAACCCAGCGGCAGAGGAATCTATAAATTTAAAAATGGGTCGTATTTTGATGGAGACTTTAGGGAGGGGAAGTTTCATGGTCAAGGCAAGATCTTAGATACATTTAGTGAACTTACAATAATAGGAGAATTCAAGGAGGGTCGAGCGTAAGGCAGGTGTAAAGTATAATATGGCGATGGAAATACCTATTAAGGATAAATGAAAAATGGTTTGAGATAAGGCAAAGGCATCCTTAGCTTTGGAGGAAATAGCGCATAGAAAATATATAAAGGATGGTTTTCTCAAGACTAATTCGAGGGTCAGGGGGAACTAATTTTTAAAAGCGGAGACATTTATCGAGGAAAGTTCGTGAATGGTACTCTCAACGGGTAGAGTTAAATTACCACCGAATCATTTAATTATGTGGGAGAAGTTAGAAATGGTGTCATTGAAGGAAGAGGTAGTATCAAGTACCATTCCGGAGATTTGTACGAGGGAGAGTTTGCTTTGAATCAAAAGCATGGCAATGGTAAGTATACTTGTTGCGACGGCACTGTTTATCAAGGACAGTGGGATCAAGATCAACCAAAGGGAAAGGGTAGGATTAATTATGTCAATGGGAATTGGTTTTAAGGAACTTTCGATGAGGATACACAGGAGGGAGTTTCAGGCTGGGCAGAGTGGAGAGTTACTGGACAGTTGAAAGATAGTTAATTCGATGGGGCCCTGCGATTGAAGAAGTAAGGAGTGGAGATCTAGGCCAATTACTCAAATGGTGTACAGCAAGGTTTACTGAAGATGAAGAAGCAAATAAAAAGCTAAACTCTTGCCTATCGAGGCTAGTTTTAGCAAGGACGCTAAAAGCCATACAGTGTTAATTATTCAAAAAGAATTTGATGTGCTTATATTTTATGATTTATTCTAAAAGAATTATAATTTCATATCATCTTTATAGGTAATATCTTCTAGATGCCTTGGACACTATTATGTGTCAATTCTTGCTATCTTTATCAATATTAAGCAACAAATATTTTTAGATTATGAATAGTATGGTAGGGATCATGATAAATAGTCACCATCTACTTTTTATAGTGACGCCCTTAACTCCATCAGATGGTCGATTCTGGAGTCTAAAAGATGCACCGCTTCCATAGTTTATGTTTCAAGCTCTTAAAGTCTCTTATTCTGGAGTTCATAATGAAGTGCTTCGGCCGCAGCTACTTGCGAAGACATGATAAGTGAGGAGTTAAGCTGCTGCAGGCCATAGACCCCACAGCCAATGGCAATCATACAACCGGGCAAGAATCTTCTAAAGTTCATTGCAACTAACGTTATAAATTCTAAAATAGCAAAAAAGAATATTCTCGTTATTAATGATGCTGATAATCTCCCATGAAGCAGATCAAATATAGTGAAGTAGATCATTTACAGTTAATATTAATCGTAAAGTTTTCCTTCGCGTCCTGCGATATTAGATTTTAGAAGGAGTAGGTTTGTGATAGTAGGTGAGTCTCTTCGAAGAATTTAGATTTTTATGTTCGATGGGTTGTTTCTGCGGTCACATTCTCAGAATTCAGCGAAAAAACAGTCTTACGCCCATTGTCATTGACTTTGTATTCAAGAGCACTGCAGCATTCATTGATGCAATCGCTGCCATTGTTCGTAAACAGATCGCTCACTTGTCTCTTTAAATTTTCTAGATTGCTGTTCACGGACTATTCTGTTTCCCATCCCTGCGTCTCTAAGCTCATTTGATATTCCCTCGAGCAGATCTTTAATTCCTCCTCCATTATTGATTATTCTTTTTTGATAATCTGCTGAATTCGTTAAATTTCCATAACGATACTGGTACTAAGCACGTGGATTTGCCGAGAGAGGTGCTTGTTGATATTTTATAGCTTCTTGATCTTTTAATGGTTCAGCAGCAGAGATTTTTTGTATTTCTTCTCCCGTTAAAACATGCTCTTGACCTGTTCGACCAAAAAACAATTATGTTGCTTCAAGTTGATGTTCTAATTCTCCAGCGTTTAATTCATCTGCTTGCAGTAATCAGTGCCATGTGGAGTTTACTCTGGCTGATATCTTTAGATAATCAAACTTTCGTTGATGAAGGTTGTTTTAGGGCGGGTAGCATATCCGTTTTTTGAACCCTTCTTCCTTAAGAAGAGAGGCATTTCTTGCGATAATTGCTTTTGCTATGACCGTCTAACTTTGTGCCCTTTGGCCTCATCCTACTGCATTGAGAAATGGCTTCTTTCTGTCAGCATTGCGCAGCCTCTTTTCATACCGGTAATGGATTTAATTCAGTATAGTTATATTAGTAAAATCGATTTTTCCATTATAAATCAGCCAAAATTCAAACCCATTAATTCTTTAAAATCAGCCTATGCTGATAACTGTCACTAGTTGGCAGGTTACGACAGGTATTCAATATCAAATTTCCTTCTCTTACTTATAGCAAATGGTCACGTGGGATTCATACTTCCGAGCCTGCTCATTGAGCCCTTCAAGTATCTTATTAGCGTAGGCGTTTATATAGAAATTCATTTTTTAATTGTAATGCTTCAGCAGATCTTCGGGGTAAGTATTGAGCATTGCGAAAATCTGGTCTTGCGATTTTAGGTCATTGGCTTTGCGAGGAATTATGTGGATAATTAGATGCTTCAGAGTCCCCTCACTTGTAGAATTCTGGATGTGAATTGTTGATGATGAGCACGCATAAAAACTTTCCATTGCCCGCGACAGTAGTTTAAGGGTAAGAGTGAGATCGAATACTTCCACTGGTTCTAGCTGTGCAAATTCAGCGACTTGTCTCTTTGGAACGAGCAGTACATCTAGATTTAGATTGGCATACGTCCATCAAGCAACTGCACAATGGGAATGAGAGCATAGCAATACTTCATTTTCCAAAAAATTTGTTTGTTATCGATGACCATTTCTCCGATCTTATATACTGTCTTGTCCACCTTTTCAATCATGAATAGGGATTAATTAAAATATCAAGTTTTATATGATCGTAATAATCACTAATCATTATGAGATACCTCAATTTGAGAAGAAGGTTACGTCATCATTTTTCGATAGCGAAGGAGTACTCCAGTTGATAGAAGTTGAATTAACGAATAGATAATTAAAAGATAAGGGAGAGAAAGAAATATATTTATTGTTGACACAATGGCCACTGTAAAGGATTGACCGAAATTAAAGAGGCTTATTCCTGAAGCATTCCATCGGCCTCCAATTGCCAGTGCCATCGCGAAGCAAAAGCAATCTGCAAACCCAGTTAAAAAAGCTCCAATGAGGATGATCCACATTTGCTTTTGGGAAAATCCTAGCCATAGAATTGCCACTGATATCAAGAACAAGAAGCCATTGAATATATAGGCGTATGATGTTGACTTGATCTTCTTTGAACAATAAATCATGAAGATTCCTCCAACAAATTAGCCACAACCTTACACCATAAATGCGATAAATGTCAGCCGATTTAACTCTTCATCTTCCATTGAATCAAAATACTGATAGAAAAGGATTGAAAACTAACTGTAAACAAAACTTATCATCATGCCCGACACTGCAAAGCATACATAGAATACTTTTGGAATTTTACGTTATTACTCAAGAACCTAAGAATCAATAGTCTATTCGATCATACTTTCATTATTTTATCGATTAAACTACAAAACAAACAGGAAAGAGCAGGATATTATTATTGACAGTCCAAGCATGAGGAGAGAGTATACTTTTTGACCCAAAGGCTAAATCAGGACCGCTGATACAGCATTTCCCACAATATTGGAGCATTGCACTATGCAAGTACTAATTCCGAAATAGGCTCCAACTTTATTGTCAATCTTGCCGCATTCATTCACATAGTTGTTAATTCCATTGTATAAGACCGACATGATAAACCCGCAGATGAGACTGCCTAATAGTATCACTGCAATGAGGGTATTAGAAAAACCGATAAAAAGGAACATCACTGAGAATGAGAGGTATATGTTCCAGCCCATAGCACCACCAAAAATAACATACTTGTAAGGCCATCGGTTAATATATTTGTTGTAGAAAGTGCCCAAGCCCGATCCTAAAAATATCATGGATATGCTGAGAGGACCAACCCACTTGTTTCCATTTTGAGATGCTAACTAATCGATAATGCCCAAGTCAGAGTTACTAATAGCTTCAAAAAGCATTGAGATGATTGAGATGAAAATCACCCTTTTTAGGTATTTTTCCATTCTTATCGGAATTAATTTAATCTGTGGGTAAATTTTAGTTGTAAAACTTGAAAGAAAAAGAGAAACAAGGCCAATGACAGTCAAAGCACCTATTATGTTTAATAAAAAGAGAAGAATGGTCGGTAGAATAAGATGAGGTGTTTATTTTTAGTGAATAGTTCAGATACTACCAATTATAAATGAAATGGTATTGTGATATATATATGATTTATGCTCTTTTGATATATTTAATCCATTAAGTTGTTTATTTAGCCAAACATATATTTTATTAAATGGATAGTAAAAAAATCAAAGATCAAAAATGCGTTCATCGATTCACCAAAAATGCTTTATTGAAGTTTCGTCCAATCAACTGGCAGCGGACAATCTCTCCTCCACACATTCAGGAAGGATTTGTATCTCAGATATCATCATTATTCTCAAATGTCATAAAAGCCTTCAGTCCAAGAATTTTAATTTCTGCGCAATCGCCTTCTGCAATATAAAAAAACATTAATTGTGAAATAAACAATTAAGATGGCTGTAAGCCCTCTGAGGGAAAGGGATTGATGGGTGGCATATTTGGAGAGACAGCAATGGTTACTTCTTCTTGCAGGAAAGTAAAATTGTAAAGTGAGTTGGATCCAGATATAGGATTAAATAAAAATAGGGCTTCAAAGATGCAGCAATACAGCCCTCTAACTTTCCTCTAGAAGATATCGATGGATTCCTTCTTAATTGGGAATTAAAATCAGTTGGATATGATTACTATCAGCGGTATATATTAAAATACAATTGATTCTGATATTAACTGGTCCCTAAATATACACAAAAAGATTGTAAAACTCTCGGTCGAGGACAAAAGTAACATTCTATCTATTCAGAGTGTTTGCTCGCGATCTAATCCTAAAAGTAAATACTAGTCTATCAATATAATTCCAAAAATATCAAGATTCAGCCAGTATTTCTTAATAAGACAAAACTCATAGATGAGCCGAGATTTTTGCTGTTCTTAAAAGATTACCACTTAGGTGTATTTTATTCCAAGTCAGTCACAGTTTATTTGATTGACTAGCATAATCCAATTAGACCTGTTTTTAATAAAAAGTATGGCGTGTAAGATCAGTTGTAGCTATATCAAGTTCCAAAACCAATGGAAACCACTCTCAACATATTTTTCAAGGAGAAGTCATCCACTATGAGGACTTATGTTTTATGGAGACTGTAGTTCGATTTCAAATAAATATCAGCTTTCACCAATTTCAAGTCTTTGCTGAGGATATATGACATTCCTTGTGACTTGATGCGCCAGTTGAAAATTGATAATTATTCTAAGAACATATTCATGATGAACTTTAAGTATGAGATTTTGGCTGCCAAAGATGGCTATATTGTCGACAGTGTCAACATCAATATACAGGAAGACGGCTCCTGCCTTGTTTACCATGGAGATCACCTTCTGCACGTGAGTAAAAGCAAACTTTTCATTTATAGTTTTCTTATTACAGAAAATGGAAGATCAAACAAAATTGACATGAAGTCAATCGACTCAATCGATGTGCAATAGGATTCAAAATACCTATTTTTCGACTGTTTGGAGATGCTTAATGGTAACTACGTGCTTTTTTATCAGATCAAACCTTAGTACAACCATAAATTGAAGGGGTAGATCGACTACATGATAACTGCCACTGAAAAACTAAGTATTCATGATAAGTTGAAAGAAATTTTTTCTTTCAAGTCTCCAACTTAGCTAAAAGAAATTGCCTAAAACAACTTCTAGAAAATTCAATAAAAATGTGATATGGCTTTTAAAATTGGTTTGACTCGCAAGGAAGTTTACCTATAACTTTGGAATAAATCAAATAAAAAAGATATTCAAGACTATAAATTTTTATTGGATACTATGGACTATTAAACTATTAAACTTGAAGTTGAAAAGAAGCTTAAAAAGAATTCCATGTCCTTTAATGAAGTATATAAGCTTTAACAGGGCTGCTTTGAGATGCTAAAGTCTGATTTACTCAGTCATTCAAAATACGATTAAAATTGCATTAAGAATTATCTCATTTCCCATTTCCTACTAAGAAAACTTGCTTTTTTCAGAGATATTAAACTGCAAAACCAAAATTGTTTGCAAGACAACAAAGGGTTTTTTATTGGAATTCAAGAGTACTTTCAGTGTGTAAAAATGGAGCTAAAATCACATTTTTTAGATTATGCATACAAAATATGCTTTTAATAGAAAGATTACACTTACTAACTCAGGCTTTTTGTGCGTTCTTTTAAATTTGCCCTCAGAACAATCTATCCCAACATTTTATAGGATCTAATAGTTCAAAGCAAATCAAAACTAATGGTATTTTTAAAGGCAATCCCATAAATTCTGCCCATTACTTCTGACGAAATTCCATGCGATGAAAATCGATAAATGTATCTTGGTCTATGGAGTTAAATTGAAAATTAGGAATGGAATAAAAACCTGCATATCTAATAAATTACCACCATTTATAACAGAGATCTCGTGCATGATTTCGTGAAATCTGTTTGGTTTAAGAGAAATCAGTTTATTCTTCATGATCTCATAGCACTCCCCAAGGGCACAATTGTACAGCAACAATAATGCAACCACTCAGAAGGCATATTCTACTTTTTCATCTAAAAAGTATTTAAGCATAGCAAAGATAGATCAACCTTAACCAAAGTCATAGATTTCTTAGAATTAAATTATAACCAATTCCCAATTTATTTGAAGGGAAGAATTTTTCTGTATAAATAGCTTTACGACTATTTTAAGAAGGAAAAATGTTGTGGAGATAATTTATAATCATTTAATATCTTTTTAAGGTTGAAGGATTATCAACTTTTTTGGGAATTGTTCAAGCATTAGAAAATTAAAAAGGGCTGCCTGCTGAGGGATGCCAAGGCTATTTATAATTCTCTGTAAAACGGAAATGCATTGTATAATGAAGGTCTTCTCAATTATTTTGCTTCCGGCATTTCTGAAATATCTGATTTAAAATCAATTCTCAATCGATTGAACAATGAGAAAAAGTAATTTCATCTGCAAAATGAGGGGATTTACGAAGTATTGGTCAAAGGCATGGAGATGAAGCTGCGATTTGGGAATGATAAAGATATTCCTTTCGATGAAGTCATGATCTATTTTGAGAACATACCCCTTTCAAAGACCAATCCAGTGATTGAGGATCTCAACATTATTCAAAGAATTGGCGAATAGTCATAAAGATTTAAAAAGATGAAGTTAAATATGTCTTTTAAGTAGATAATGTAGCAGTTCGAAGACGTACTGATAGCAATGATAAGCCATTAAATAGCAGAAAAGAATGTGCTTCTTATTCGAGATTATTAATAGTTGAAAAACATAACGTATAGTATCCTGGCAGAAGTTCAGACTGTCAAGGAAAGAATCTATAAGGATAAACTCAATGATTTCGCATTTTTTATCTATATTTCTAAGATCTTGGAGCAAAAACAGATGATCCAGCATGCTAGTCTGTTGATGAGAGATGTCTATTTGTTGGAGTTCTACTCTATCAACGACAAGATTATTTAGATCTTGGTCATTTATATGTATCGGTGGAAACTTACTCAACAACCCTTATTTATCCACAGTCAGGACTATCTCTGCGAACTTTTAACTCTTTTACCTGGTGACAACGTCGAAAAGACTTACTTAAAAGCAGAGGTATAATTTTCAATTATTCTATCCTCTCCTGATTGCCCTGTTTAGTTTAGATCTGACGAAGCCCCTGAACCATTTCTTGAAAGCAATTCGAAAAATGATAACTTGATCACTATAGGGTACATTACTGAGCTAATAAATAATCTTTAAGCTGATTTTTTGGTGAAGTTAGACATCGAAAGATTGTATGAGCTTGTTAAAAAGATGCAGGAGATAAATTATCCTTAATAGCTTTGCATAAAACGAACTAGCCTAGTAGAGATATATGAAATTGTAATTCTTCGCCTAATTCATCTAAACTCCATCCGGTAGGCCATCCCTCTGCTGAGAAAAATAATTGTGCTCTAAGGAAAAGACGAAAATTACTCGATTGTGTTTTGCTTCCTGATTTTAAGTGTAATTATTAATGAACTTGCCGATAAACACAAAAGGAATATGGTAAAGCTGGTATTTTATACATTCAATAATCCTCTGCAGCTGCTGGACATTATTGAAACACGTATATAAAATACATTTTCGATGGAATAGTAACAGTCATTCATCTAAAGACATTTGTTGATAGTGAAATCAAACAAGTGCTATAATAAATCCAACTTTCTCTTTGATGAGTTGCTTATGGCTCGAGTCAACTAAAAATAAGAAAGACATTATCTTACACTAGAGGATTTGATTTTCCAAACATGGTAGCACCTCAACAGCAACCGTGAGGACTTCAGTAAAAGCTATGAATTCACTTTTATATATATCTGCTTACTGAATAACCCTTATTCTCTCGCCAAATATCTGCATATCAATCAAGAAAACATCAATATCAGAACTTTGAGGTCCTATCTTAGCTATGTATTTAAAGAGGAAATTTTCAATGGCATCAATGTTCTCTATCTTGGTAAGAGGATATTTTAGATGGTGTTAACTAGCATCCTTGAAAGTGTCACTATCTAATTTGTGGTTCGTCAGTATAAAGGAGTAGGTATCGATGAAGATTTTGTATAAATTTGTGAATTATAAGAAAATAATGACTTTGCTATCAAGTTAAAGAAATCAATTTAGAGGTTTTCCAAGAAAATCAATTCTCTTAATACAAATACGAGGGAACCAACCCCACAAGAGGAAATTTTAAAGAAAGCACGGATAGAGACTCTTCTGAAGAAATAGGTCAGCATTCAAGATGACCCTCCTTCAGAGTACCCCTTCAATGATTCTGACGATAATTACGAAGAAGAATAAAGAGAGGAAATCAGTATGGTTGTTTCGTCTCCTTTGAAGCAAAAAACGAAAAATAGAGTTTTCAATGCAGCTAAACAACGAAAAATACTGTTTGATAGAGTAAATTCAAATAGCCTCTTTGTGTATGCAGGAGTAGGGTAATCTTTTGAAATTAGAAGGTCCTCCCCTTCCTTCCTTAAGACTGCCAATAATTATAATCATGCTTTCAAATCTTTACGCTTTGGTCAGGCTCGGCACTAAAATGTTGCGGAAAGTTCAATTGGGAATAATAGTGTTAGTGAATAGTTTCAAATTGAGAAGGTTGGGTAACCAGATAGTAAGCTTAAAGTTGATTATTAGAAGTAAGATCTTGGTAGTTCTCAAGCATAGGGTATGTTTGCGAGTCTAACTCCTGTTGATTTCCCTACTTCTCATTAAACAAATAAGAAGGGCAATAAAACTTATCCCAAAAGTGATATTTCCGAAAAGAAGAAAAATCCTCAGTAAGTTCATAGTCCTGTCAAGCTTATGAATCAAAATTCAATTATGAACTTAGAAGATGTTGGCAATCTATAGTAATCCTTTGAGCTTGATGAAGGCGCATTCACAGTTAACATAAAATAGATTGATGATAATACCTTTACTCCGGTACGTGTGGTGACTAAAAAACTACTTGAGGACTGTGGGGATGATTTAGCATAGCCTATGTTTAACTTATCTGTGATATCTGATGAGGAAAATAAAGAATTTGAAGGATTTGATGCCTATCTCAAAATCTTAATTGGTTCAGTTTATCAGAGTCAAGAAAAGCCGTTATCATTCATATTGGTTCTCATAAAAGCCATTAAAAACATGTATCCCAGGATAAAAATGTCCACCGAATTTTTAGATATTTACATTCTTCTCGAAAGTTATAATACCAAGTATCGATATGCTCTTCCTCTCAGAGGCATGTTTCCAATTAACGGAATTTTCTTGGAGTCCAAAGACCCAAAGGATCTTTTTAATTTCGCAAAGGAACACATTCTCGAATACGTCGATTTTAACAACGTACTTATTGTAGCTAAGCTTATCCATTTTGCGCTTAAAAAAAGTTAAATTAAGGACTAACTCTATTTCGCGTATTTGACTGGAGCTATTAAATCGTATAGTAATGATACAATCGCTGAGGAGAAGTAATTGATAAATCAAAAACAGCGAATTTCCGGAATTATTGACCAAATTATAATGGTAAATTTATTTGTTGATAGAGGACATACTCTCTTAGCCCCTCTATAAAATGAAGGCAGAAAGCACTAGATTATAGCCCTTATAAAAGAAAGCCTGAGCAAGAAGAAAAAATACGATATAATAATCGAATTTGAAAGTAGAATTGCGAAGAAATGATTGTTTCCGCATCTTTGAACTGATGATCTTAGCTTGAAGTTTAAAATAAAGCTTATAAGATATATTATATTCATTCGAAAATGGCAGAACAAATACATTTCATTTCTGATATGGGCAAATTGGCAGAGCTCAAGTACAAAAAAAGGCCCATCATTGCAGAATTTTACACAGAGTACAACATATTTCATTTAGATGGTGTCCTCCGTGCAAGCCCACTCGTCTCATTCTTGAAAAAGAGTTGAGAGAGGGAGGTGGAAAGTTTTCGTTAGCATGCATTAACTGTGACTAAGCCGAGTAGCTTAATATTGAATATGAAATTGAAGGGGTTCCCACAATAATTGCTCTAAACTGCGACGACAATCTAACAATTTTCGATAGTAAACACTGATTTATTTTAGAAGTTGTGGGCTACGATGCCAAAAAAATTAAGGAGTTTCTTGAACGAGTAAAGAAAGAGTTGATTTAACAGAAAAAATGATCCATATTTTTATTGCTGAAAAGATTGTCCTTATTTAAAATGCATGTATATTGCATTAAAATGATGAACTCTATAATATTCTCAGAATGGTCTGATTTATAGATGTATTGAAGGATCGATTATTACTATACTTTGTTTATAAAATACTATTTTCAGCTTTGAATCATACATAAGAATCAAGCCATTTTTTCTCAAGAATTATAGTTCTCAAGGTTTCAGTAACCGTCATGGATATAGTAACAATTGGTACCACACTCAGTACTCTCATGCCAGCGCCTTTATATAGTGCTAGTGCTCCTTCTTTGGTATATAACAAGTAAAGACCATGAAATATATTTCGGTACCCATAGATTGTCTTTTAAAGTTCAATGCCCTTCATAGCACTGTCAGCTCTTTGAATCTGCATCCTCAGTTTAACCATTTCAAGAGGAGTCGTAATAAAACTGGAGGTTGCGCTAGCTCCTGCAGAACAAATAATACTTTCCATCATTGAGGGCGCCTTATCATCGACTACAATCCATTTTTTTAATTTTTAGTAAAACATAAAAAAGAGGGCACTGGTGGGACCAAAAAATACTAGAGTTGCACCAAAAGCCTAAATGAATGGGTTTGATTACCCTGTATAGCCCGATGATTCCTTCAGTTTTATGAATTTTTTTGATAGCTTCTCTCGGCCCAGCATAGCTATAAATCTTTACTTCTGACTAGACTTGCAGTCTCTCCTTAATGATATCTATCGGAAGCCAAAAGATGCAAGAAAAAAATTAAGCCATAAAGCCAGATAGGAGATGATTAGCTGCAGAATACTATTTGAAAAACTCAATTAACTACTATTTACGGGATATTTTGAAAAGAAGATCTTGCTCTTTTCATAAACAGTCATATATGCAGAAAAAGCTATAATTGACCCGAAAGCTGAGAGGGTTACCCCTGGAAAGAAGCCTCTAATTCCCTCACTGGCCCATGTGTGCTTAACTAAAATAAAGAAAATTGGTACTGAGATCAATTGAATGACCAACTTTATACTCTGATAGATTATGGAGTTGAGATGCTCTGGCTTGGATTTTGCTTTTAATGGTATCAAGAGGATGCGAAACGTATTTAGCTATAACCGACGCAATAGGAGAAGCAAGGGTTGTGGCTAATACCCTCTTGCGTTATTAAATATCAGACATTTAGGAATCTTTCTCCATTTAGCAAAAAAAGTAATTATTAACTCAACCCTTTTGATATCTTTTTAAGACTTATTATAATATTTTGACAATAAGGTTAAGAACATAGACCATCATTGTAGGCTTGACTTATTAATCATTTAGCGTAAGGTCTTTTTCATTTTATTTCTGTTGAGTGTGTGGCTCATAGCTCGCAAATTCATATCCTGTTAGCAACAGTTAAATCCTTGAGAATTAAAAGATTGTACTTTATTTGATTTTTGCTTACACGTTTTAATAAAAAATCCATTTTTAGTGAGGTCGAGGCTATTTGTGTATCTGCTCATATTAGATTCTGCAATGTAAAGAGGTGCATTTTTGTTTTTATGAGTTGATTAGCTCTTTTTCATTTATTCGAATAGTTCAGTTTGCATGCCTTGATCTAGCTTTATCATTGATGTCTTGGCTTAGGATTCAACAAAAAAACTATCAACCCACTTCATTTTCATTTGTGAACGTCCATTTTAATGTAAAGACAGATTTGGTATACTAATCTTTTCATTAATTTTGGCGTACTAATCGGGAGCAGTGAGTGGAGCTAAGTCTTTGTGATGGGGGACGTTAATATTAATTTTTGACTGAATAAACTTTTGTTCCTAATCATGCTTGAATTAATCTGGTTCTGTCTGAAAGTTTCTTCTCGTTTTGTTCTCTGTTTTAAGGTTTAAAGAATGATTGAGACTCTCATTTTTATCGTGCTCCTTCTGCCTTTCATTTTTTACTTTCAATAACTTATCCCTCATGCAACTCTTCTTTAATTTTTGCATCACTTTATCGTTATTTTAAAGCTACATTGTTAGCTATTTTATTTTTTTGGCAAGACTACTTATTTATCCTCTCAATCTTTTATTTTATTTGAAAAGTGTATGGGTTTGGTTCTTGAAGTACTCTAACTCATTATTCAAGTTCCAAATATCATCCCCATTACTTTTAACATTGATCATATGGTTCAGCTTCTCCACCATGATCCTCGTCTATGATTTCATTTCATCAATTTAATTTTTGACGATTGCGAGCATTTCCATTTCGTGATTTTCAAGTTTTTGATTAATGTGATCATCAAGAGTATCAATTATGGAATTAATCTTCCTGAAATGCATCACAACCATATTTTACGATTATTTGATAGAGGTCTTTTTTATTAAGCTCGAGTTCATAAAATAAGTTTAAGCCATATAGGGAGTAGCTTTGATGGGGCTGTCAAGAGCCATATTATGCTTGTGCGGAGAAGCATAACTTTCTTGAATACATGCGGTGATGCTTGAATCAGTCATCAATGTCTGTATATAAATTAAACAACCTAAACAAGAGTATTAAATATGCATGACTAGTTTATGTTTGTGATGGAAGTTTCATGATTGAGTTTGAAAAATGGATATCATCACCTTCCAATCATGGGAGCAGATTTCCTCTTGAGTTGTATTTCATGTTAACTGCGTGCTTCCCCTAGTAAATCCTTTTGATCTCCTCCTGTATTTTATCTCGACGATCAGGTCGTTGCGCATGGACGTCATTAATGTTCTTCGAAACTCCCTCAATGCATAATAAATTCGATTTATTTATGGAGTAATTCTATTTTTTTCTCCGTCGGTTGACCTGATCTTCGTGGTAGCGCACTACTCTTTAAAGTTTGGGAAGAGTGTCTATATTAAGCAAATGCTACTTGTGCGTTAGCGCTCTTATTTTTGAGGCTTCTGAGGAGGAGACTCCCCTTTATTGAAACTATGACTAAAAGAATAGTTTGACTTTGGCAGGCGATCAGTTAGATATTGCAGTTTTTTTGGCATTTTTATAGTCTACAGCAACTAATTTTGCTGAATGACACTTTTATCGTTGTTTAAACTCATTTATTATATTTTCCTTTGCACAGTTGAATATTTCAGCATTTTGTCGCAGGAGGGACGACTTTTGGGCTTTAACTGGAGCATATTGCTGATTAATTGGCTCAATTCTTTGGAAAACACATTGGGAATGGGATCATACTTTCCATTGAGGACTGATTTGGCCAACCCTTCCATATCCTCAGCTTTAAAAGGCACTTCTAGAGCAGTCATTTCATAAATGACACAACCCAACGACCAAATGTCAGATTTTGAGTCATAAGGCTCTTCACTCCATACTTCCGGACTTGCATAGTACGGAGTGCCTGTTTGCGTATACAGCAGTCCATTTTCAGCTATTTTAGAAACGTTCATGTCTCCTAGTTGAGCAGTCCTATCAGTTTTTAAGAACACATTGGCGGTCTTGATTATTCGAAGGCTACTTTTATATCTCGATGAAGTATTTTCAAGCTGTGAAGCTATTTGAGTCCCCTGAGAATGTGGATCACTATCGTCCAGATTAGAGACTACTAAAAATATTTCTTTTTCTTTTTATGCTACGATATTTTGTGGTAAAGGTCGCCATCGTCTGCAAACTCCATCACTATGCTGAATCACACAACTTATACCAAAGACTTTTTCCTTCTAAAAATGCTTATTTGTAACGAACAATGTTCGGATGGTGAATTGAAGCCAGTATTCGAACTTAATTCAAAGCATTTTCGGCCTATTTGTCTGATAAATTGCCTAGCTTAACTTTTTTTAAAGCATATTGCTGTCTATCCGCAAGACGCTCGACCTTATATACTGTGGAGTAGGCCCCCTCTCCTGAATGATGTAAAGTGTACCTAATTTAGCAAGAATTGAAAAATCCTTGATGGACATCCTATATAAATAATAATGATGCTAAATCAAATTGACATTAATGAAGTACAGACCTTCATGGATAGTGGCATTAATTAAAAGTCAAAAAATACTGTTTTAGAAATCAAACTTTAGTTCATTCAACTTTGAAATTTTGATGCAAGTAAATCGGATTTAATAATTCCAAAATTAAAAGCTATGCGGAGCTGTTAAGAGCCATCCTTTTAATTAGCAACTCTGTAGAGGCAACTCAATATGAAAAATATTTTTTTGTTTCCTAAATATGGCTTTACACATTTTATTTATAAATATTTTTTGCTAATCTCGTCAGTGTTGAAATATGGGAAGTTCGTCCTCTACCCAAACTTGGAATTAATAAATTCCCAATACAAAAATTCCCGGTTTTACTTCGATCTATAGAAAGAAAGGACTTAAATAGCTCAAACATTCTCCTGAAGCTGGTATTGAAACTTTAAATGATGTCTTGAAGAACACTCTCAATAAATACAGTCAGAAAAGAGGAATAGGTAACTCATCGCTTACTCAGGACAAGTGATCGTTTCCACCCAGCAAGATGCTGACGGAAAAGACGTGGAGATTCGAAGCGTCAAAGAGTATACCTTCCAATAAATCAATGATATCTCCATCAATTTGGGCAAGTCTCTTGTTGAGCGCAGGCTATATTTCTAATAGTCTCTCCATCACATGAAGATGATTGGAATTTATTCTAAAAATCGATGTTAGTGGTTCATTACAGATTGGGCGTGCATACACTTTGGCCTTGTGAGTGTGCCCTTGTATGACACTCTTGGCAAAGACAATTTGTCATACTGCCTCATCCAAACATAAATCACGACCATCTTTGCAAACTCAATTACAATTCCCGTGTTGCTTGAACTTAACGATTATGGAAAGTTATCAAATATTATTTCCTATGACAAGCTTAAAGAATAAATTTAACAACAGTTAAAAAATAAAAAACTTAATTTGATTTACTATGATGATCTTATCAAGGAGGGAGAAACTATAAAGCACATAAGCACTGATGCAGTCAAGACCAAGCCTGATGATTGCTACACCTTTTCCTATACGAGTGGAACCACCGGACCTCCCAAGGGAGCTATGCTTAGTCACAAAAATGTGTTATCCTTCGTTGCTGCTTTACATTATTAGTCAGATTTGCATTTTTCGCATGAAGATACTTATCTTTCATATCTACCTCTCCCGCATATCATGGAAAGAACTGCAGTAATCAGCATGATCTACGAGGGTGCTTTTTTAGTGTAATTCTTTTTTTATTTAGAGTCTCTAGCGGTAATGTACTCAAATTAAAAGATGACTGTCAAGTCGTTCAACCGACTATTTTAATTTCTGTTCCTAGAATCTACAATAGGATAGTTGATGGGGTCAAGCAAAAATTTGCAGCCTAATCTGGAATTAAAAAGTGTATTATCGATTGTGTAGTGGATTCTAAATTAAAAACTGCTCAATAAGATGGGTCCTATACCAGCGGTTTTTATGACTCAGTTATCTTTGAAAAGGTCAGGGAAAGCTTTGGAGGAAAGGTACGGATAATGGCATCGGGAAGTGCTCCCCTTAATCCATAGATACATGCTTACATGAAATCCATCATGTGTTGCCCCCTAATTGAAGGCTACGGACAGACTGAAAGCGCATCTGGAATTTTGTTCAGTCAAGCTAAAGATAAAAATTACGGTGTGTTGGCAGAAATCAGTGTACATTAAGATTGATTTAGGAAGGAGTATAATTAAAGCTTAGTGATATTGGTGAAATGCGTTATTCCTCTGAGGATAAGGATGAATTAAACCGTCCCTCTCCTAGAGGATAAATTTGTGTGAGAGGCCCTCAAGTATTTCTTGGATACTATAAACAAGAAGATGCGACAAAAGATACGATGACCAGTGACGGCTGGCTAAAAACTGGGGATGTGGCACAAATTATGGCAGATACTCTTTCCTTTAAGATAATTGACCGAAAGAAGAACATTTTTAAACTTCAGCAAGGTTAATATGTGGCTCCTGATAAGGTAGAAAACGTCTATCTGCAAAGTAAACTTATCTCAGAAATATTCATCCATGGCTAGTCCGCCAACAATTTTGCTGTTGCCATTATTTCTCCCAACAAGGATGAATTGCTTAAGCTGGCAAATAGCAAAAATATTAAAGGCGATTATCTAGATGTTTGCAACACTAAAGAACTAAGGACCCTCCTTTTAATAGAACTCAACAACTTGGGAAAGAAAAATGGGCTGATGGGGTTTGAGCAAGCCAAGAATGTTTACCTCTAAACTGAGGGGTTTGCCAACAAGAGTATTCTGACCAATACTATGAAGTTGATGAGGTTTTAAGCCAGAAAAGTATACAAGATTATCATTGAGTAACTGTATAAGGAGGGAGAGTTACCTTTAAAATGATTTATGCATATTTGGTCTATTGCATCGACTGTGAAAGATCCATATATAGATAAACACTTGTTTGTCTTGATTGAAAAAGGGATTATTTAGGATATTAATAATAAATATAACCAAGTTTAAGGCCGATTAGAAACATAAGATTCAGTTAATTAATAGAAAGTAGCTTACAATAATATGACATAAATATAATATAATCCATACAATAACTTTGAGTGCAATATTTATTGAGCATAAATTGACCAATGCGGTAAATTAATTAATTGCACTTGGCATCTTTTTCCAAGATAAATAAGCATGATATCAAAATAATATTGCAAAATCAGCTTACCTGCATATATTTCTTACGATTCTGGCATTCAATATCGCAACATTATCCACAATTAGTTTATAAGTCAAGATGAAAGCTGAGACTGAGTTCTCAAAATCATTTGCAAATTATCCTCAAATATTTTAACCTTATTGTTGATTCTCAAAACATTAAGGTTACTGTTGGCTAGTTTATAGTTGCTTGGTCTGAATCATGATGCCAAGTGGTTATCTGAATGATAGTATAATCTTAAAAATAAATGAAGATAGTTCCCCCTCAAAAGTGGTCCTTATGTTTGACAATAATAATTTCAATATTATTGTTGAGGAATGGAGGAATCTAAAATTACAAAAGAATAGGGTGAACACTCCCACCATCATCCCTTAAAGACATTCAGTATCTTACTACTAATCATGGAAACAATAATTATCATCCTGTTTATCATTTTTACAAGGATGGAAACCGAAGCTCAGATCACAAGCGATGCTTTATGGAGTCAACGCTATTCAGCTTTCCAGGACGTCAATGTAATGATTGTCGTTGGATTTGGGTTTCTCATGACTTTCATTAGAACCCACTCTTGGTCTGCCCTCGCCTATACATTCTTCATCAACGGAATTATTGTACAGACTTATATTTTGTTGAAATCTTTCTGGCAAAGAATATTCAATGGGTTCGCATCAGAGGGATTTTATATAAAAGTCGGCCAAGTGCTAATTACTGAATCCTCCTATGCTGTAGCATCTGCTCTGATAGCATTTGGGTGCCTTATTGGAAGAGCTGGTCCAAGATAATTGCTTGTTATCGCCTGGCTTCAAATGGTCGGATATGCATTAAATGAACTGGTAGTTTTTCAAAGCATCGGAGCCTTTGATGCCGGGGGAAGTATGACTATTCATGCTTTTGGAGCTTATTTTGGACTAACAGTGAGTCTTATCCTCAGTCATAAAATTGCTCCAGTCTCTAAACCCGAGGCTAACTATATATCAAACATAGTTGCTATGATAGGAACTCTGTTCCTTTGGCTTTTTTGGCCTTCTTTCAATTTTGGAGCATTCGCTACAACACCTTTCGAGCAAAATCAAATTGTAGCCAATACTCTTCTTTCCTTGACGGGCAGTTGTGTTTCCACCTTTATTTTTAGCGCTCTTTTGGGCAATAAATTTTAAATGTAAGACATTCTAAACGCTACTTTAGCTGGTGGAGTTTCCATAGGAGCTTGTTGCGGCATACTTTACCTCCCAGGAGTAGCCCTCGCAATCGGATCTATTGCAGGAGCCATTTCAGTTATAGGGTTTAAATTTGTGGGTCCCAAGTTAGTATAAAAAATCTAACTTCACGATAGCTGTGGAGTTCACAATCTACATGGAATGCCTGGATTATTTGGAGGAATTGTCAGCGCTATTATTGCTGCTTGTTATAATTTGGGGTATGATCAAACAGTTGCTGCCAACTACGGCTCAACCAATATTTTTGCCAGTGTTAGTGGTTCGTTTTTGAACCAGGGAGGACTTCAAATAGCGGGCACGTTTTGTTCGATTGGAATGGGAATTGCCTTCGGGATTATAACAGGCGCTATAATTCTGTTATTCTACAAATAAAACCCCCATGCATTCTATCAAGATAAACGCTTTTTCAACTCTGTCCCTGACTTCTAAGAAAGCCCAAGATCCAATGATGAGTCTATCAAATTGCCGAATGCCAAATAAATTGTTCTAAGATCGACTGTCAATAAATACTCGTCTGGAATTCCCGAAGATCTGGTGGGAACTGAAAATAGAATGAGCTCTGAAATACTTCCCATCAAAGTTGTTTGAATTGATTGCGCGTCATTCTTGGATATTATTATTGTCTGTTTATTATAAATAAAATGATAGCACATCAAATCTAATCGAGTTTTTTAATCCAAATCGAAGTACAGGAATTCTCATCTTCGACATCTTAGAAGGGTTTGATATTTCCAACTTCAAATTCTCTGCAGTTTATTTTTCCAACCATCTCATAGTTTAACTTTGTAAAAATCAGCATACTTATTTTATTGGTTGCAATACCATAAGTAAATTTATACTTATATGATTTTGCCAGCCTTTATTGCACTTATATTATCTTACGACCGATCCCTTTTTATGAATATTCAGGTTTTACTGCACTCCCATCAAGCAAGGCAATCATTCCTTTCGTGAAAAACAAGGTTTTAAGTTACGCGTTTACTTTTTGAATGAGGAATTTCTCAAGCAGATTAATTGCTGAAACAGCTGTAAGAGGTTACAACGAAAGGTCTTTTGTGGCTTTTGAATCTTCACAGTCAAAATCTCTTCCAATTGAGGCGGCAATAAGTTAATTGTTTTTGCTAACATCAAAAACACCGATAGAAAATTAGGGATAAACTGCCTGATTAATTGATTTAGTCCAATATTACCTCCAATCTTGGAAAGGATGTAATGTTTTGTTTTAAAATTTGCGATAATAAGCATTTGATAGGGGTTCTCTGTCAGCAAACTCCCTGGCAAGCAAATCAGCTGCCTTTGAGAAATACTATAAAGGTAGGATTTTAAATTATAGAAATTGAGGAATTACTAATTTTTCATGCGTTTTGTTTGAAATATGAGCAGTTGAATGTATTGATCGTGATGTTTGTGAAAAACTAAATATTCTTTATGACCCTAATCTTAAAGCCATGATCTGATTATATATCAATTATCAGTAAACTACTACAGTCGAATTCTTCATTATTTATTTCATTCATTAGATCAATAAATCATGATTAGTCATGCACATCAAGACCATTATATAGATACAACACGATATTTTAAGTATATGTCCATGGTTACTTTGGCTCACCAATCCTATAGAACTCGTAAAAAGCAGAATTCAAACAAGTCCTGAACTAATCACCAACTGTACAATTAAGCAGCCTTACCACAATATTTTTAATACCTTTTCAAGAGTCGTTCGCGAGTAAGGATTTAAAGGGCTTTGGAAAGGCGTAGTATATTTTGTGCTCAGAACTTTGCCATCCAATATGGGTGTTTTCACAATTAAGGAATTAATTCATCGAAAATTAACTCACTTTATTAAGGAGGGAGATCCTAATAAAAAATTGATTCAATAGCTGACCAATCACTACGTAATTGTGAACAGCCTCATCGGGGGAACTGCTGGTTTGGCAATTCAAATTATGATCTATCCTTTCGATTATTTTAGGATTATTTTGGCCAATTAAATTCACAACCCTGGCTATGGAATCATCAGAAGGGTCAAATAGACCATCCATCAAATTGGATCTTCTGGAATTTTCAAAGGAATTTTCATGAATCTTTTTTATATGGCATCAGCAAGGGCAGTTTACTTTGGCCTCTACGACTCATATAAAACTAAAACTGATAAATAATTCTTGAGGATCTTGATGTCTTATTCCGCCATTTCAGGAGCTCTTTGGTTAAATTTTCCTTTGGATACAGCTCGAAAAAGATTGATCTTAGCTCCCAAACGATATAGGAACGGCGTAGCTTGTTTGATGAGTATCTTAAAAAATGAAAGTCTGGCCAATTTATATATGGGATGGAGAGCAGTCTTTTTTCAAAGTATCTCCTTCTGTACTTTATTCTATCTGTATGATATTATCTTTACGGAAGTGTTTAACAAAAAAGAAAAATGATTGAAAAATATCTACAAACTCTTTCATTATCCATATTGACTCTATTTAAAAATAATTAATCATTACTCGCTAGCTTTTTACAATTACGATACTTCCCCCCATTTGTTTTTTGGCACAAAAAATGCTGAGCTTGAATTTTATTTGGGTTCATTAAGCCAGCTTACTCTCTCAACATTTTCCCCAGCTCCTTCCAGAGCAACATTTTTTGTGTGGAAAATTCCCTTTTCATGTTGTTTTCCATTTTTTCACTTCGCCTTCATAGACTCTACCATCTCTAAAAGTGAATATCCCACATCTTCATTCTTGCCTTCTCAGTATTCTCCTTCGTATCTCCTGCCATAAAAACATGTGAAAATGCCTCGTCCTTCCATTTTATTGGACTTCCATTCATATTAGTAAACTCTTCCATCTTTCCATACATATTTTCCGAAGCCATGAAAGTTATTTTCGATGAACTAACCTTCGAAGGAGCTATCGTCTTCCCATAAAAAGAGACCTTTTCCATATTTTTTTTCCCATTTTTATATTACCCTTTTTTTGACTTCATCAAACCAAGTTTCCTATCCATAACCATGTTGCTTATCCTCTTTTCATGATCCCTTAAATTTGGCTCCACATGAAGAATAGTAAACTTCCTCGCCTGATGCTCTATCTTCAAACCATCAGCCAATATAGAGGTCTCCATCGGCATGAATGAGACCACCCATGCCATATGAGCAATGTTGTTCTTCCAATATCCTTGATAGATAAAGTCATCATTCCATTGTTAGACTCCTCTTCCGTTTCTTTAATTGTTTTTCCATTGGCCTTAGTATACATATTTTATATATATAATTAAATTAGCCCCAATGAATGCACTTCTTCCACTTCAAATTTAACCTTTTCATAGATAAACTGTCCAAATTCATGTTTTTTAACAAAAATCAGTTTATTTTAGTCATTTGGCATTTTATCTAGTTTGACTCCTACTCAACCAAATTTCTTGATCGGTCATCGTTTGATTGAACTTGGAGGTCATCACAGACACATTTTTATTACTATCTTTTTTTGCCTCTTCGTATTCCTTATTATTTAGGGGATTATTGGGAGCAGGAAGGATGGATGCTGTCTTTTTGGATGCCTGTTTTTTGGACTATGTTTCCATCGTGATTTTGGGTTCATTAATTTAATCTTTAGCTTTGATCTGCTCATATGAAATATTTTTGACTTGGTATGTGGAACATGGATCTCCCATTTCGAACTATGAGTTAATAGAAAATGAATATTTGTGATTCTTTAGAAAAGTACAAATGCCCTTGTCAAAAAAATGCTAAAATTTGCTTAAAGTTGCATTTGCAGAGATTTCAAATTAATTAGATATTTGGTCCAATTTTTCGTCTGATTTGTTTGTTTGATAAATTGATGATGGACGGAATATGAGTATATTTGTATTTAATATACATTG
>Ga0302185_10000241_pt1 | contig 43328 bp, 22 predicted proteins | sample II_Bog_E1_1_FD_200231 | JGI IMG/M metagenome (GOLD analysis project Ga0302185, IMG submission 200231) | Peat permafrost microbial communities from Stordalen Mire near Abisko, Sweden - II_Bog_E1_2 | ecosystem: Environmental > Terrestrial > Soil > Wetlands > Peat | place: Sweden: Abisko... | reverse complement strand
CCCAACCCCAACCCCTAGATAAATGAATATCCTTTTAATTTATATTATTATCTCTAAGAAATGAAAGAAAACAAAGGAAGCACTACTCCCAATTCCATTCAAGAACAAAACGAGGGGAAGTATCTGACAGATCTGGTAAAGATACGTTTTAAGCACGATAGTTTTCTATCAGTTATTGGTAAAAGTATATGCACAGTTCCTGCTCAGTGCCATCAAGAGATTCTCTCGTCTATCAGAATTATTCATCTTAAGAACACGAGCAAACTAAGCTTTACTTCTTTAGGGGATATGAACAATCGTAAGTCAAAATAGCTTAACAGCAAAATGTTTTCATAACTATTGGCCAAATAATTACTTGAGAACAAGCAGGATGAAGAAGACAAATTGCATAATAGGGTGATGAAAACGGGTGAGTTGTATCACATTGAGTTTTATTTTACTTCATAATACCTATACTATGACCCACATCAAAGTAAACTAATACTTTCCAAGACCAAGAAAACTGTGTTCAAAATCATCGAGTACAGCAATAAATACAGTACAGGAATAATACCTAGAATGATGTACGATGATATCGGTAAATAATTCATTATGTAGGTATTCACTACTTTATCCAGGTAACATCATAGCCAACGAAAGATAGTATCAGATAGTTTTATCTGATCAACCACTCTATCTCAAATTTAGTGATCAAACAGTTTATCTAGGTATATATGAAATTATTAAGGGACCAACGATGAAAAGGCAGTGATTTCATTTAAACATTCCCTGTTTAAGATGGACGGAGACTGGCACTATCATAGCTTGATCAATACTCCTTGCAGACTTTATTCGCTTGAATAAGAAAAATTTATAGATTTCAATCCTTAAAAAGGAGAAATGGGGTTACGATCATCCTATGTGGTTTTGTAAGGAATGTGTCGATTTTAATTTTCAAATTTTGATAAGCAAAGGATAGCAGAATCCCCAACTTTACGTCGGAAAAAAAGTAAGATACCCTAAATCGCTAAAATGCAAAAAAACGATAAAATTTGTATTCGGATTATGAGAGACTAAAATCAATATTACCTCACTCACACAAATCATTCGACTGAACAATTAATGAGTGACATAAGTCGCATGATTAGACCTTCAGAAGATCGGTCAAATCTGCACAACACATTTTTTCTAAAATTTGAGCCTTCTTTTTCAATATTTAAGGAAGACGCAGCCAAAAGAGATCATACCTTTAATTTATCAAATATGAGCATGATAAATCAAAAAGTGTAAATGGAGGAATAAGAAAAATAAGAAATTATTGAGGAACTGTCCATTCGAAAGCTAAACTATGAGTAATAAATATAAGAGAATAATCGTCTCAATTATGAGTTTAAACTTGAACTTTACCCCAACCCTAATAAAAGCTATGAGATATTTATATTTAGCAGTACGATAGCCAAATCTATGAAAGAGCAGGGCAAATAGACTTATAGTGAGAAGTATCTCTATCTTGAATACAAATAAAATCTGAAAGATAGTTCCGGAAAATACTGTTTAAAGTAGTATAACAACTTGAATCTTAAAAAATAAAGCAGTAAATATAAAAACATTCTTCGGGTTTAATTTATAACCAAAGCCATGCTTTTACCATATGTTTTGTACTTCCAATTACTTCTCAATTTAAGACTGTATCAGTATTACTTAGAGTAGGATTATATACAGGAAAAGCAAGGAAAAAATTAGAAAGAAAGAGGTAAACTTAACTTGGAGGAAATATAATTTATTTTTATCAAGTCTCATTAGCAATTAGAATAGTTAAGAGAGAATGATCGAAGCAAAGCTGTTAATCTTTTAAATTAATTAGTTGAGATTAAATTTATTTAAGTTATAGAGGAACTCATAGAGGCTATCATCTCCAAAAAGATCAGATAGCCCTCATCAAAGAGACAGTAATACTTTAACTTCAATTGTAGCAACGATCAGACCATCAATATCATTGCCAATTTGATAATTCTCATAATTAAAATAGATCCATCCAAGGCTATTCCTACTTTCCTATCATCTAAAATAAACTTACTGCTGATTCGCATCTGTTAATTTGAATCGATCTACCGCCTGCTGGCGGACCTTAAAGAAGTGAACTTTCCTCATCCAAAGCTAATGCTCAGCAAAATTTAAAAAATAATAAACTACATTGATTAAAATTGTGCCACAAGCAAATGCAGAAATATTTGCATTTTATGGGGAAGCAGATTAATGATAAGATGGAAACTTGAAAGCAGTCTCATAGAAAGAAACTGTAGCAAACTTTTGGGAAGCATAAGCCATCTCAATGATGACTATTTAGTCATTCTCGAACTAAGTAAGCTCGTGAAGGGAGATATCTATTTTAAGAATTAAATCATCAATCAATTATCGTTTAGTAAAATTAACCAAGAGGAAATACCTTTTGCTTTAAGGTAGATGTATCTTGACCGCATCATTTCTGTTCATAAGGAGGAGCTAGAATTTCCATTCAATGCAGAAGTCAAGTCTCAAATCTACCATGTCATTGGCTCGAACTCATTATAAACTAACAATAAATCAATTATTATGACTTTCCTCTAAGACATTTTGCCCAAGAGTAATCGTTTTTAAATATTATAAAATAAATTATTGGCACTGCAGATCACGCGACTATATCTTTGCTTTAATGAGGGCATTAAAGAGCAGATAATGATCAATTAACTTCCACGATAACAATTTTTGCCTGTTTTGATCAATTAACTATAGTAATACTTGAAGGAATATGGCTTTGATCCTGCCTACAAATAAAAATATGTACTGTCTGTCTTGGATTGTTTAAAGACAACTTTTCTTAAATATTTCAGGGATATTGTATGGAGTGAAAGGTAAAACTGTGAGGACTAAATTGATGTTCTCCTGCCTCGCTGTTTAAAACATTTTGACAATCTTTCCATTAATCGATAACACGGATAATTTTCAAAGCAAAAAATAGTGGCTGAAGACAATCAGCATTTATAAACTAAATCACCAACTAAAATAAAACGATTGACCTTCAATCGTGAGAGTAAAAAAGATGAACGGATGAGTACGGACAATATATTTTAAAAAGGAAAAAATATGTTATATTTTTTGTTTAAAAGAAGAGAAACATAAATTTAATAGCAATCCATCATACATTGTCTTGATAAGGAATTGATTTGGGACGTCTTCAACATCAAGGAAGACAATACCTATAAATTCAGTCGTGAGGGCCAATTTCACCTATTTAATCATCTATTTGAAATGAGCTGTATGCTATTTTCACCTTGGATTGAACTCAAGTATGAGATAGAGAATACTATAACTTTGCAAGACAAAGATATAGACCCATAATTTTTATCAATCTTATCAATGCTAATCCTAAAAGAGCACCGTTATCATCTTTGGAATTTAGTTACTAGATTAAATGGCTTCCTCAAGCTAACCTCGAGGTAGTGGCTAATTTTAATTGCTATCATAAACAGAAATAAGCTTTTAAAATATTTTATTCTTTTTAATTAGTCAGAGTCTGAAGCATCAAATCCTTCCAATTTGCAGAAATTGTTTAATTTTTTAACAAAGGTTTTCCAGCAATATCTTAAAGTGAAAGAGTTACAAGATGAATAGTTTTGGTCAGTCTAAATTGATGCAGATATAATTCAGGTAGATAGTCACTATCATCACTCTAATCATGAATGCTCGGTCTAAAACTATATTTAACTGCTATCTTTCAGTCAAAGCTATTACATTAAAGAGTACTTCGAATTGCATACCATTCTGCTGAAATCATTAGGCGTTGTCACCAATAAAACTCATTATAATTTCTATTAACAATATTTCATTCGATATGAGTGTCAAAACTACAGTACTGAAGGAATTAAACTCATTCTTGTTTTTATTTAATCCTTGCCTCCCACTTTGAGGACTAAGTTTGCAAATAATTTGCAATATAGTCTCTTTAAGCAGATCAAGCAACTCAAGGAATTAATTCGCTCAGTATCTGAGATAAAGAGCTAAACATAAAAAGATAAATAGCCTTAAAGAAGAGCCGATTTCTATCTACTAACTGAGCTTAATGTGGAGCAAAAGATGCTTCGAACTAACCAAATTTAAGCAAAACAAAGTCGAACCGAGCTGTTAACATTCCTCTTCGAGATGCTATCAAAGATCTAGCACCACAGTTTAAATATGAAAGAGATAATTTCAAAGATAAGTTTCTAACTACTCTATTCGATAATTCTAAAATATAATAACTCCATCAATCTTGTCATCACAATATTAAATTATATCTGCATCAATATTCAGAAAGTTATTTCCCTTCGGCTCAATAACTACATGAAGGACAGTTAATAATCGAGTGGACTATTTGAACTCAGCGAGAATGAGGAAATTTTAGAGTATGATAATTTGATTAGTTGGGTTAAAGCTAGCAATATTTACATTCAGAAAGAGATGGAGAATCTTAAACAATTCAATATGCCCTTAACCGAGAGAAATCCGCTAATGTACATTGAAACATTGCTTGAAATGGTCAAGTTAAGGGATGAAGTTGCACGGTATTTCACTGCAGATAGAGAATAGAAAATAAATAGAACACCCTCAGGCGTGCTATCTATCATCTCCTCTTCTGGCATTTCAAGTATGAAGACGCCAATATCGGAGGATTTAAATTAACAGTCTCATGAACATAAAATATTGAATAAAGCTCGGCATTTATCATATTATCAGAATAGTCTTCAAAACATTAACTAGAATTAGCTCTAAAATGTGGGAGGAATTAATCGTTTGTTATGCTTTGAACTTATCTAGAAATTAGAGGGGAATCTTAGTAGTAGTAACATATCAGCCAAACTTCATAGTTTGCTTGTTTGGTTGGAGGGAAACTATAAAATTTCATTGAATAGTTTATCAACCAATATGATTTCTTTAAAAACATAAAAAACACTGATTTACAAACTCGACAAAACGTATCTTTATAGTTTTTTCAAATCAGTTTATCTGAGCGAAGGTTCACCTGATTTCTAACGAATAAAGCAACTGAAAAATGCAATATCCTTTGATCCTGAAGCAGCCAACTAATCAAAATACCTAAAGCAGTCATACTTCGGTAAGCGTTAATTGATCCAATACTAAAAGGTAAACGATTTTCTGATGTCTAAAATATAAAATTATTTAGTGTTACTTTTAGAATTATTGCAAAGATTAATAATCAGTGAGCAGATGAGATGGGAGTTGATACGGACCAACAAACGCTATTATTTTTAGACTGAAATGGTATCAGACGAACAGATTATACATGTCATGGAACTTATCGAATTGTATCTCAGTGATTAGATCTATTTGTATCAGGAGGAAGATCGCCAGCATGGCCAGCGAAATTATGAAGAACTCCCTCGGAATTTTATGGAATCTAAGTAACAATAGGCAGTGAATGAGAGTGAGAAATTCAATCAGAAATGTTGTAAACTATAAAGATAGCATTTATAAAATATATTTAAGTTACTGTTGATCTGCCACAAAATCGAAAAAGGATAAGTTGTCTGTCATCTGCATAGCATCCTCTAAAAATTAACCATTTTTAATATTGTCAATCAGATTAATCTGCAAGCAATAATAGATCAACATTATTAGGCTTATTTTGAAGTGCTGTACACAATCATTAATAATTTCAGGCATACTTCACCAATTGTAAACGATAAATACTTTGTCTTTTTTAATCTGCAAGCTGAAAACAAATCAATGAAAATCAATGAGCTGTAACAATAAATTAATTCTAAAAAGGGAGTGAAGGGATATCACTTAATCGCTCTTAATTTCTATATAATGTTGAAAATGTTGATTAGTACTTCAAAAACACTTAATTTCAACTTTAAATAGCTTTATTCTAGACCAACAATTGATAAGGAATGCATCCTCAGTGAGTTGATTGATGTCCTTAATGATTGTGTCAAAAATCTGACTATTCTAACAGAAGACAAACTTGAGTTTATTCGTTTGCTGATAAAACTGATAAACACCTTAATGCGTGGGCCCATTGACAGTAACATATAGATCAGTATTAATAAGGGTTACTATCATATATTAATTGAGCTATTACTTATTGCTTTTGGTGGATAAGTGTTAAAAAATAATGATAAATTTTTGATATACATTATCAACATTAAAAAGCTAATTGCAGAGGCCGTCTTCATCCTCATTCCATCGCTGGTATTTGAATAGAACTCGATTAAAATGATATAAAACTAACTAAAACTATCTTACATTCGTTCCAAAAAACAGTATGAACAGAACTATCAAAACATAATTCTGGATTATACTTAAAACAAATCAAAATAGAATCTAGCGCTGCTTTATTTTGATTTAGCTCTTCATTTCTATTACTGTCTCATTGAAATTGAAAATCGGAGCAAAATTACAAGGATAAATGAGGTTCAATTCGAACTACTATAAAATAAATAGGAGAGGAAATCACATGCAAAAACTTGGATGATTTTTTATCAGATATATCGCATATTTGCTGATATATTTGGATTTGTAGTCGTGAAATTGACCAATAAGTACTAAGACTTGACTGATTAAAGAGATTAGGCGGAGCTACTTTCAAGATCCATTCTTTTCTTCGCCAAAAACGTGAGCAATATTGATGTGAAAGTCGGCAATAAAATTTAACGCATCTCATTTCTCCTTCTCAAAGAATCAAAGTGCTACAATATCTCTATTCGAAACTAATTTCATCGTTTGATTGGACGAGATGAACGTAAAATCCGCCTCAGTAACTTCATGTCTCTTTCCAAATACATAATAATGCGCCTCTAAGTTGAAAAATCAGTACGAAAGGTAGTATAGAATGTTAAGCCCTTAGAATTAATCATATTAAATCGACAACTCTGGAAAAGTCTATGCTTCGCTCTGGCATTTCTGCTAAACTTATTTTTTATTTTTGAAAATGCCTTGAAAGATATCTTTACTGTACAGCAGTTTGTAATTGGGGTCTACTCTGTTTGTGGTATCTTATTTATTTTCATATTCTTTTTGTTCCTAATCTATTTTATTCAAAGCCTACCTCTTCATATTAAAGTGTTCCATCTAATCAACAAGAATGGGTTTAAAATGAAATCGATTATTGTGCTAATCAATGATAAAACTCTGGGATTCGCTCTTTTTTATACTTTGTTTATAGGATTGTCCTTTTACAATATTTATTTCTGTTCTGTTCTGATGATTGATTACTTCTTTCGGTTTAAAATGTCAAGTAAAATCACTTTTATGGTCTTGAAATCAAGTTTTAAGATACTTTCAGTGATTGTATTGGTCCTTACGTTATTGTATTTTGGTGCCTTGCTAGCCATGAATTTAAATATATATCCCAACAACTGTCTCAATATTGCTAGCTGCACACAAGAACAATTTTATGATTTTATGGATTTACGTCTCAATGTTAAGTTTACGATAAGTACAATTGACCTATATACAATACTTCTCCTTTTGCCTCGTTTTGTATTAAAAACTGTGAGCATCAGTCTGTTGGTTGGTCTATTATACATGTAAAAGCGAAAGGAACAAGCCTAATCCTAGTATAAAATAAGCAAAATCAAAGACGAGTGTTTTATCTGTGGATTGTCACGTAACTAGATCTAAAAGCGTAAAAACAGCAATAAAAGCTTCGATAATCACGTATAGATGGAACATAACTTATGGAACTATATTTATTATCTAATATATCTCAAAAACAAAGATAGGAAGAATTTAAATACCATTGAGAATATGATTATTGAACAATGGGAGAATAATCGGATAGAATGGCTACCTGATGGACTATTTAACTGATCTATTTATCATCATATAGTTAGATTTTACAATTTATGATACACATACTAATCATTCTGCAATTAGCTTTACTTTGCTTTCGTAAAAATTTATTAAGAATCTTGGGTAGTGCTACGACACTATCTTTGAGTCAATTAATGAGTTTCCTGGTCTGAATTAATTTTATCTTGGTTTCCACTCTATCTAGAGATAGGTAGTTTTTTGATTACCCTTTTGAATAACCTGCAATGATACTACCTTTTAAGGTTCATCTCCATACAGAAAATGGCCATAATATTTTGTCTCTTCATAAGGACTCATTCCCGCCTTGGCGGTTTCTAATATTTTAATAAAAGTTGTGTTTTGTTTTTAGAATTTGCGAGATTCATGATACTGGTTGATCATGTTTTTGAGGTATGATATGTTATTTTACTCCTACCACGTGCAACTTTATACATCCCAGTTCAGCCATTTGATGAGATAAAACTTTTTACCGCTTTGTATCTTCATGTCCAGAATCTTCTCAACCTCGTAGTATTTTAGAGATTATTCGCTTTACATTTATTAGCCAATCATTTCTTGGTTAATCTCTATTTATTAATACAATATGCGCAAATAAGGAATATAAAAACAATTGATACATACAAACTAATAATTGATTTATTGATAGTTGGAAGCCTATTGAAGTTAAATGCAAATACCCTTTCGCTTTTATGATAATATTTCGAGTAGGAATATGTCTCCAATAGACATTTCAGCGACTATTAGCAATGAAATTATTATGACTAGATTTGAAATAAAATAATTAATTCGAAGCAAACCTAAATATATTTATATCAATTATGCATATGAGTGATGGAAAGTTTTACTACAAAGATAAGCAAATCGAAAAATATTTGATACCCATCGATATTGATGCAAAACTCATCCTTCAGGCTTTTAAATTGCAGGAACAGGAAAATCTACGACTAAGACTGCTATCTTGCAATCGCGGCCAGCAGTATATTCTGGAAAGTAAGACTTAGGAAGAAGGAACCAAAGCTGATCTACTACATGTAACTGGCAAAGAGCTTCGAAACAACTCTCCAGGACGTTATCGCATTAAAAGCACTTCTAAATAAGTAAGAAACGTTAAATTATTTCTTGGAAGGCCCTTTAACAAAATATTAGATACCATTTCACAGGATCCAGATAGTCAACATTATCAAAAAGAGTTAAATTAGCTACAAAAATTAAGCTTAAGCAGTCCTAATAAAGCAGCATCGTCCTTTGATAGAAATGTCTTGTCGCAAAGAGATTTTGATTCCCCGTATGGTAGGACTGACAAGCATTTGAGTAGTTGGCGGAAAAAAGATAATTTATAGTACTATGAGCAAATGATTCTCAGCAACCCAGTTCTTTATAGTAAGATCATGATAGCTAAAGATGATAATATAAAAGAATTGAAGGACTCAAGTAAATTAAAATTTAGAAAAACATCTCAAGGTACTCCAGGTAGAGAAACCAATTATCAGGGAAATTTCACTCCAAGATTCCAAGTCAACACTCCAAGATTTCAAGTTAATGAAATTTCAAAACTATCAAATGAGGAAAAAAAAAACATCTTTTTCTTACAGTATCGTTAGTTTCAACTCACACTTACTCTCAGTAATTGGATAGTTATGTATCCACAAAAGGATCTGCAATATAAGGCTTATGTATGCAAGGGCAACAACGGATTTTTAGTAAAAACTATCCTGAAATCAAGACCTTGGTGGTCAATTCGTCCGCATAATGATTTAGTCAACTGCAATTTGGTTTGGACCGAATGGAAACGTCACAAAATGACTGAAAAGATGCAATAAAAGGAGTCAAGAGTCAGCAAAGGAAAAAGATAGAAGCAATAGATTGTAATGAACTCAAAGCAGAGGGAATATCTGCTCTTGGCAGATAAAAAAATAAGTCACATGAAAAGAATACTTGGATAAGAACACTAGCTATGGGTCAAATATGAAAGAAACCCTCATTTAGATAACTATCTTGCAATGTCAAATAAAATTAATGAACCAAAATTTGAAGAAATATCAAAGAAATTATTCAGATAGCCAGAATATAGTCATTAATAAGTATGTAAATAACAAAAAATGAGTAATCATGTTCCAGGCTGCCTTCATTTGCACTCCAAAAAGCTGTTATTTCTCAATTTAAAAAGATATTATGAAAAGTAAGCGATAGTATATGCAGACAAAATAGAGATATTTTTAGCGTTGTGCCACTAACTTTTCATATCACAAAAGGAGTGGAAGATGAATAGTTCATAAGGTTTACTTCATATTTCGAGGAATTGGCCTCAAGATCAAAGGGTAAGGGTAAGTCGAACAATATCTGGATATGTAAACCAGGCTAAAATTCAAATCGAGGCAACGGCATTTCTGTGCACAACACATATTCGGCGATCCAATCTATCGCCGCTTTAACATCTTAATCAAATCGTACCCTCATCATACAAAAATATTTCTAAAATCCGTTCTTATACAATAAAAGGAAATTCGATATTCGCTGCTATATACTTATCACAACAGTCAATGGAATAGTGAAGGGGTATTGGTATGAATAAGGATATATCCGCACTGCCAGCAAATAATTTAATCTGAAAAACCTTTAAAATAAGTTTATCCATCTTACAAATGACGCTGTCCAAAAGAAAAGCGAAGAATATGGCAAATTTTAAAATTTTAATAAAATTTCCTATGCAGATCTAGAAAAATATATATAAACAAGTACATATTTTAATATTTAGACTGTGACAAGAGTTTTAAATTTTAAGATGTTTTGCTGAAAATGAAATCAATAGCGACAGATCTCATACTTTCAACTGCGCATAAGCTCAATCCAAAGAGAAAGCAGTATACATTTTAACTGTTTGGCTTGGATTATATGCTAGATGATAAGTTAAATCCTTTTCTGATAGAAGCTAACTCCAATCCGTGTATTGAAGTAGATGGTACTGTTTTGGGCCGAGTAATCCCCACAATGCTATAGAACGTAATTCGTGTGGCCGTGGATCCAATTTTTCCTCCACCTTATAGTTAAGCGATTCGATGCAAATACACAACTCCAAGCAATGTCTTTGAATCAAACAAATTGGTGTTAGTTTATGATTCTTACAAGGATGAACCAAAGATTGATTCTAATGAATCTTAAAAAATAGCAAAGGAGGAAGAACCTGAATAAAATGATAGTGATTTTGAGGAATGATTTTAATATACAATTAACAAATTTACATTGACAATAAATTATCAAATTATGACTTATTACAGAATACTTGACTTAATATGGGTCCATCTTAAGTAGATTAGCTTATTTTTGCAGTTAATATACTTATTTTTTAATTGCATCTTGCCTTATTGAAGAAGATAGATTATGTATCTCTTCCTTAAATACCAGGTGAAAAATTTCCGTAGAACTTAATGAGCCTTCGAATCTTTTTTGAGAACATAAAAAAGTTGTTATAAACCAATAGTTGGAGTTAGGCTTAAGTTATCAATCATATCTTTCAATTACTTCAAATTCACTTATTCTTTTTAACAGATTCGCTTTACTTTTCTGTGGTAAGTTTTACTAAGCATTGCCTTTAGACATGATTTTGTGATATAGTTAGGAATATTTTTTTGATAATCTATCTTTGTGGTTCCTTTCTTTGTCTCAGAACTTTAGATCTATTCAACCTAAACTTTTTTAGTTTGGGGATTTTATTGAATTTATTTTTAACCTTATTAATCTTCATCGGGGGATGATGGTGAATGAGATTATAGTTGTTATTTCATTGTTAGGATTCCAAAATTATTCAATAAGATTTATTCATCAGACATTTGTTCTGATTATTTCTCATAAAGACTATTGCTAGGTATCCTATAAAGCGGATTCATAATGGTGTCCCTGTAAATATTCTATTGAGAATATTAAGTGATTATGATGGTATTCCTCGGTTCTATCTGACTGTATTCTTCTGTCCATTCTATGTGAATAGGCTCATTCAAGAAATCTTAATCTGTCATGTTAAAATTTAATCTAAAATTCTAACATATAAAGATCTATAGGATGATTTCTGATCATTTCTTATAATACAAATGTCTTATAAGATAATAATATAAAATCACCTTAATTGAAAACTAAATATTTGAATGGCACATCTTAATTCTTCAATCGTAAACTTCACTTCTTAATTTATAATCAGAATCAATTCCCTTCATAAAAATAAGGAAACAATAATCTGAATTGATATCAGTCTCGTTGGCACTTCGAGAAAACAGAACAAATTGACAGCTTGCTTTAATATATTGAATTGAATTATTGAAATCAATATTGGAATTTTAATCATCTGCGGGTTTATTTGTAGTGATCAATTATATTCTTAAGCTGGTAGTTCGGCACCAGATTCTTTGCATCAGTGGTTTTCCTGCAAAGCGGGCAGGATTGATGTTTGGCTAAATACTCTGTTATGGCTTTCTTTTCAAATGAATGTCCACATTAAGGAATTGACATTGGCTCGATCATCATTTCTAATTGTTATTAAACATACATAGAGTAATTGGACAAACCATCATCTATTAAAACTTTTCATCTGAAGCGTTGATTGTCTTCGATTTTCTAGTAATTTTAGATTATTGCACCTATTACTTCTTTTTTGGTTCGTCTTAGGTTAACTTCGAAACTATAAATCCGCCCAATAGGCCCACAGCAGCCCCGAGAAGACCAGCAATGAGGGCTCCGCCGCCACTCTTGTCTTTTTATTTTCTGGACATTTACTTTTTATGAGAAATAGCAAATAATTATGATTTTAATTGACAATTCTAAGTAATAATTAATAAGAGCTTACAAATTCATTATTTGAATAATGACCATGATGTATATTTAATTTGAAGTGAAAACTGAAAAATAATGTCATATCAAAGTAAACAATCCCTTCGGATGTTTTACCTTCTTTGGGAATTTCTACTATTTCTTGGTCAGCTAGCGCTTGTTTGCATTGGTCAAGGAATTGAGAATTTACTGTCTGCTATCTTGATTGAAATTATGATTTTAAATATCTTAGATACGATTTCGTAAAGTATTTATATCATATACTTTTGTATTTAGTATTTACTTTGAAAATAATATGTCTTGAGGTTTTTAAGAATGATGCCGCATGCTATATACTTGATATTGCTTAATAAAATTAAGCAAATTAAGTTTTTAATAATGCTGAATGAGTTTAGAATCGGTGCCTTCCAAGAAAGGATTGAGTAAATCGATGACATTTGATTTATCATTTTCTATAATTGATAATTAATTGTTGATTGATACTTAAAAATACACCATTTCCTGTCGATTCAGATTTATTAACTATTCACATTTTTTCAGTACAAAAGCTTATTATTGATCAATACTTTCCCTTATCTTTCTATATTATATTTTGGCTTTAGATTTAATATTTTACAGTTATTAAATTCTTTGCTGGATATGAGTATTTTTATTTGCATAAATTGAATTTAAATCATTTATTTTATTAGTAAATGTCAACAGCTATTTTTGTAATTTACTTGCAATAGCCTAACCTTCTTTTTGAATAGTATTTACTGCATGATTTTTATGACTTCCATTTATTACACATTATGGACAGATAATAGCATCGCAGCATGCTTTGCAAACATAAATTGTCACATAGTCAGGATGATTGCTACACATATTTTATATGCATCGGCTCTTAGATATTTCATTGGAAGATTCATTTTGTTTTAATCTATGAGTGCTATTGATTTAATTACACTTGAGAGGCATTAAAATTTATTTTGTTTATAAATTGGAAACTAATTCCTTGTAAAGCTCTGATGTTAAATATGTGGCTTAATGACAGCTCTTGCAATTGATTAAATGTTATGCGTTTACAGGATTAGTTTAAACTATTTGAGCAGAGCAAGGCAAGCATAACGAGTGATTGCAGACCAGAACTAAAATATTTTCAGGGACGGTTGAACAGAGCATGCAGCTTTATCTTATCGACATTAATAACGTTAAATGTATACAATTATAAACTTATAAATTTAAAGGGAGTCACAAATTATCTGCGATAAACGTCAAGTGTAAATCTTAATTTGTTTATTGATTATTATATGCTGTAATGGTATGATATTAATAATCTTATTCTTTTTTAACTAAAGCAAATCGCTGTGATTTGATAAACTTTTCATATAAAATATTTTATTTAAAAATTAAAAGATAAATGCCTATGGACTTAAATCAAGAATTGTGATCTGATTGTCTCCGCTTTTCTTCTGCTTCCATTTGCCTTTATTTTTATTACAAAAGTTGATACCGCAATGCCAATCTTTTTCTGTATTGATTTGTGGCATGAGAATCGATGATTCTCACTCCAAAAGGTGACTTGATTGCGTTTTAGTCAGGTAAGAAAAAGTTGTTTCTCTCAATTGACATTCGAGTTGGTTAAAAATTATAGTTTGAATTTGAATTAAAAATAGAGGGTTTTAAAGATACAAAATTACATATTCATAATGCGCCATAACTTAAAATAATTTAATTTGAATCATCGTTTCATCATGCTCTTTATCCTAAATTTAACGAGAAAGACTCCTGCGAAGACAGCTCTGTCAACTCAAGGTAATTTTGATTTTCACGCTTTGTTTGATATCTATACTAATAAAGGCGTACCTTGTTATTTGAAATTAGTAAATGGAACTTAAATAGGGATAGCCTTTATCATTTTTCGTAAAATAACCTTCCTTCGCAATTTTGAAAGATTTGGAATTCAAGCGGTGAAGGACTCCAGTTTTCAATGAGTAAACAATCAAAATTTTGTTTTAATTTGCATACGATATCTTTATTATGATTGCCTTCTCCCAAAAATTATTAACTCTGATGTCAATTTTTTAATTTTATTTAATATTATCTTTGATCTTTCTTTCAGACATAATTTTTAAAAATTGACTCACTCTTTTTTCATAAAATTCTCTTGAGGTTTGAATCATAGAATTGTCGTAAAGCACACTAATATAATGATCGATTATTTTATTTCGATAGACACCATCTTTTATTTATTTCCTGCAGGTGGGGCAAAATGTGTTTAATTTTCTATTGAAATTATGTAAAATAAGCTACTCATAGCACTCAAGACAAATGAGATGGCAACAAGATGGTGACACTGTGCAAAGTAAAACTTAGAGACAAAGGCTGCATTTCACTGATTCATAACTCATACAACTAAAGATATCATAGTCTCTTGAAGTCTTGGGCTCATTATCTGAAAGTTAGAAATCAATCGCTTTGATAGATCTGCTTCTAAGAGGATATTTATGAGAAAAATAAAGGCTACGCAATTATTCCTTTGAAAGTTTTATCAACTTTGAAATTCCTTTATCTTTTACTACTGGATTGAGAGTTCCTCCTTCATTTTAGTTTCCATCTCTTTTCCTTTTTCCCATGAATGCTAATAAGTAAGTTGAGTCAAATATATGAGATATAGCTGCTAGTCGAGTATCTATAAGATTGTTAGTGGAAAACAGTCACTATAAATCGTATCTTTAATTATTTTGAGCCTGTTTATACTATGCTTATAATTTATTGATGAAGAAACATAAATCATATCTACATCTCCTTTAGAATTGCTCTTTTCTCGTGATGATATTTTGTATTGGTCTTACTTGACACTTAAAATTATTAATTGCATAATTATAGATAATCATGATAAGAGTGGACATTTAAGACCCCGAAACCTTTCAATTTGCAAGTTCAGTCATAAAGACGAGTAAAAGTAATGATGTTCGGACTCAGCAGGCATAACTTCCAATGCAAGACTGCTCGTAATTAAAGGAGGGCATCTGTATTACTACTCCAACATTCCTAAATTTTTCAATGGTAGGTTGTAACTTATTTAGGCAATCCGAAATCCCTTGAATATTTTCATGAACTTCCGAAAGGATCAATCGGAATAATGAAAATAAAGAGAATTAGTATTTTTGATTCTGACTCTCCTGAGTTTTCTCTTGCATTTGATGCAATGTTCATGATGGAACGTGAAGATATTCGCAAAACTCGCTTTAATCAAACAGAAATGGGTTTCCATTTTACTTTTTTTAATTTAACACTACAAGAGTGAAGAGAAGAAGATCTAAAACTATTTTGAAACTTTAAATGGGAATAATAACGAAGAATCTTATGATTACTCTGAAAGTATGAGCTCTCGAATTACCATGAAAAATCCTTGGAGAGAAAGTGCAGCTCAAAGAAAAACCTATATCACATTGGATCAAAATAAAAGGGTCACTGATTTTAGCTTAAGTCCCTCAAAAAGCAAAGATAAGCCACTTTCGCCAAATTTCAAGAAAAAAAGTACATAAATCGACAAGCCAATTCCCAACACATTTGCAAATGAGATAAAATTGTAGACCTTCGAGATGACTTATCAGCCTGAAAAAGTAAAAATGGAGTCAGTGTTGACAGGCATCCCAGATAAAATGCCATAACAATAATGCTAAAAAATATGAAAAATCCTTCTTTGTAAATTTGAATTTATATTTTCAGTATATCTACTCAATGTTAAATTATTAATAAAGAATATTTATTTGTCATTTGTCCTTGATATGATTAAACATTATTGGATCTTGCAGGGCTTCCAGAAATTTACTGCGATATTTTAGATGATTCTGGATATTTACAACCTTTGAATTGAAGATGTAGTCAAGAGATTTCTTTCGTAAAAATATTCCGCTGACCATCCTCATACATTACGCATATTTATAATGGCACCAAACCTTTCGAAATCCTACGACAGTGGTTAATATTGCTTTGATTTATGGTAACTATTAAATAATCCTCTCATATGGGGTGGAAGTCAATTTACAAATAGTTCTAAATATATTTTTTTCTTTATGGATAAAACCGATGATGGCTTTTCCATAATTTTTGGCGATATTCTTGGTATCATTCGAAGATAGCTATGCTTTTCTCAGTCTACAATATATTAAATAGCATACACTAATCTTCTTTGACGATAATATTTTTATCGATCAATTGAATCAATAATTTGATATTACAGATGGATCAGAGGACAATGAGAACTTGCTTGATACTAAGCTTGCATTCTAGTCTAACTAAGCAAACAAATTACGCTGATATTTCTCTCAAATGGTGTTTCTCCAAGAGCCGAAATAGATTCGGAAAGGGAGGGTTTTTAAATGAGTTGAATTTATTTTTCAAAAGTTTTACATAAAGCAATCTCAGTCGGAACTTCGTGTGAGAAGATCATTTTTTGAATCTCACAGTCGTGGATGTCTTCTAATTTGATTGAATTCATAGCGATTTGATTGTTTAAATAAATACAATTAATAAATAATTAGAATTTGATAGTACATTTTAAACCTTGCTCCTTCAAAGCAAACAAATTAATATAAATCTTCAATAACCTAAAATATCATCTTTAAACATGTAACAGAGTTTATAGAAACATTATGTTTTATCTGACAACCTTCATTATATTTAAACGGAAAATATCAATAAAATCAAACTGGTTACTTCAATATATAAACTCTGAAAGTCAATTTAGAAAACAATTTATATATTTTTTTCAGTTATCAAAACAAATTCTGTTATTTGATTTATTCATTCAAATAATCATCAAGAAGAATCATAGAAGTTTAACCTTTTTCGATAAATTTTATCCCTATTCGCACCCCTATGGCTTCCGATGTTTATGTTCTTGAAAAAATTGCACTTCAGAGTAGATTGCTTGGCGTAGATTGCTTATTGTCATCTCGATTTTATCAAAAGAGAAGTCAAACACTTGTTTGCATTTTTGGCGAGGTCGGTTCTTGAAATCTTACAAAAATGGATGACTAAGACACTACTATGCAGTATAACGAGCTTTTGGATCGTAAACTAGCATATGATCTAGAAGATCCAATGCTTTTTAACTTGCCTATATAAATCTAGATATACTGTTGGGAAGAGAAATTTCCAGTCAATCTTGTCTCTATCAGGAATATCTTTAAACACTCGAGCCAGTCCTTGAGCAGCAATTGGGTCTAAATCCGGAAACAGTTCAAGCGTAGGCTTGCCAAGGATGGCTACAAACGTCCTAAGTTGATCAATATAGTCCTTTCCTTGAAAAAGGATAGTTTTTCCAAGCATTTCAGCCAAAATACACCCTATAGACCATATATCAATGGCCTTAGTATAAGCATTAGCGTTAATAAATATTTAGGGAGCTCTATAAGGCCTTGATGTCACATAGTAAGTAATCTAATCTGCAGCAATCTCTTTTCTGGCTAAATTCATATCCGCAATCTTCAATTCCAATTTTTTATTGATGAGTATATTCTCAGGTTTCATATCACGGTGGATGATATCAGCCGAATGCATGTAGTGTATGGCGCTTAATAATTGGTAGAGGATAAATTGCATCATTGGCTCAGTTAGGGGAACCTGCTGTGAGTGAATTAGCCTTTGCAAGGTATACTACATGTATTACATGCATAAGTATACCTAGTTATAAGTTGAAGCTTCATTGGGTGGAATACTCATCATGTCTTTCAGACCGACGATGTTGCGATGGCGGAGAAATTCTGAGTCAATGAGGGCGTACTAAGAATTTTTATTTAACGAAGTATGCGTTTTGTATCGCCGAGGTTGTCGAAGACTCTGTTGATTCTTTTAATGGCGATTTGTTGGCCTGTGCTAACATTACGCCCTGATGCGACTAACCCGTAAGTACCCCATCCTTTAATTCCTTCTAGTTCATATTCTGGGTCGATCACGAAGGGATTTTCCGAGAAGTTATTAAATTCATAAATGTTCCTGCCTTGAGTATCAACTTTGATTTGGAATTATTTGCGTGGTTTTGACGTGAGTTCAGACTCCGTTTCTTTTTTAGGGGTTGATTCCATCTGATAATTATTATATTAAAATTAGCTAATTATGTGTAATTGTAGTTTGCTTATGTAAATTCAGAGAATACAATAATGATAAATTGAGCAGTAATAATTTTAATGATGGTATTGTTTTGCTAGGATTTAGTATAGTAATTAACAAAAGGAAAACTATTTCGATCTCTCGAATAAAGTCATAAAGATCATTGATTCTTTTATTCAGATATTTTTTAAATTTTGACATTACTCACTCTAGTAGTTATTATAATTACTTAATATTTAATGTGCAAGCTACAAATCTGCGTTCTTTCTCTCCTTCTGCTGATACAAACAATATACTCCTTGGACCTAAGAGTGAGAAATGATGATTATGAATTAATAAGACCGATCAAATACTACTTTCATCTTCTCGAACTCAAAGCTGGTACGACCAAAATAATTTAGATATAAATCCTTTACTAGACCACATGACCACAAATATACACTCTTGCTCCTCTAAGAGAGGCCCATTCTGTCCTCTTGCCGGCCACCGTCGGCTTCAGAAACATCAAATGACTAAGGTTCCAGCCGATATGATGGGCATATATAATACCCTTCTGTTTTTAGAAGAAGGCTTTGTCTCGACACTTGAATCAATTGAACGAGGAAACAATAACATATTTTTTATTCGCCACCAATTTCTCAACATCTACTAATAGTACATAAAGACTCAACTGGGAGATGTTATGCACAAATAAAAAATTCTTCCTCCAGAACTAGTGACTGAAGTGTATTGAGAAATGATGATAAATAGAGTCTATGAGTATTCTTCAATATAATAAGTCTAAAGGTGCATAAAGATCATTTTGCCAGACTTATAAATTTCTCGTGCGCCATCTGCAAAGTGATGCGCTGTTCTCGATTTTTTGTTATCATTTTTTGCAAGATTTAACCAATTTCAGGAATATTCCTATCGAAGAATTTGTAATTATCTAAATGAGAGAGAAATACCTAAGTGAGAAAGGATATCAGCAAATTTTTGGTAATAGAGGCGGCCATGGAAGAGCTTGTCGATTATTATGCCAATTGTCCAACTTAACGATTTGGCTGACTCGGGTTGCCCCACAAGAACCTCAGGAGCATGGTACAAGCGCATTTTTTATAAAAATTGCTAATTTATTGCAAGAATCATATTGAGGGTATCTGGATTGTTTTGATTGAAATGCTTGACGTATATTTTCTCTGGATAAAGACTTTCCCTAATGCCCTTAGAGATGAGATCAACGCCAAATTATATAAGCTTCACTGCTATTGCAAATTTTACATATTTTGGCGGGTTCTGCTAAATTATAACACTAAATAACTTTAAGATTACTTAAAAGTTAGGTCTGAAAAAAGACAGTGGGATTATTTATTTATTTTTATTTTGCTGTTTTGTATTTTCGATTAAGTTTTATAGATTGGCGGATTGGCTGATTTAATTTGTTGCGAACAAATTGTTTACAATCCCTTTTAGTTGAGATAAGTCTTTGTTTTATTCTATTTCGATTTATTTTTATGAACACAAGGTTTATTTTTTTATATTTCAATAGAATTAATATTTATGTTAGAGAAATAATTCTACTAAATGCTCAAGATACTCTTCACGTGTTGTTTAATTATATTAATAGAGTCCAAACAATATTTTGGGGCCTTTATTTCCAGAAGACCGAGTTCTTTCTTGATTAAATATACTAAATTCATCAACTGTTAATTCTTGACTTTAAAAGTGTTGTATTAATTTTGTTCGCATTATCTGTGCCCTATTTTTCCTTCAAATTATCGAATCAACTGATCTATAGCTCTTGGGTAACCTCTATTTATATCTTTATATCTAATTAAGCTCAGATTATTATTCATTATCTACAGTTAACCTTTTAATTTTTCTGTCTCATTGAACAAAAATTCATTCTCTAATTTCATTTTTTCACTTATTTATTTCTGATTCTACAGTTCAAATGCTAACCTTTCAATCAATTACAAATCACTTTGATATGATTTATTTATTTTACTCAAATTCATTTAGTCTAAAGTTTTTTCAAGTTTATGAACTTGCGAAATCAATTTGATTTTTTCATTTTTAGAAAATTGCAAATTTTCATCTTGAATTGAAATTTTTCTCAAAAGACTAGCTACATATCTATCAGTCTCAAATTTCGTTTTACTGGAAGGCTTAGAGGAGTCGTAACAGGCTCCAGATGTGCCATAGCGACTTCTAATCTGATAAGGAGTACTTGTTTTTGTTTTGAAGTCTTCGATAACAGATTAATAAGAATAAAGTCTCTGCTTAAGTTTGTCCAATTCCAAATTTTTATGTAGTAGTTAATTGCAATATTTTTTTATTTGGATGTTCATGCTATTATCTGTATTTTTCTACTTGGATTAATCAAAAATATGACTCATCTATTAAATCCTTATTTTGGATTTTCCTTTTATTTATGAAAAATTCAGACGACTTTATTCGTTGTCTAGTTGAAGGGAATTATACTATTTGATATTTTGTTTGTTTTCTGGGTTTTGGCTAATTGTTTTCTTCATTGTACTTGATAACTTCACTATTTATTGATTGCTTGCTGTAACCTTTTGATTCAATTCTTTGATTTATAATTTTAAGGAATCAATGAGAATTAATAATTGGTTATTTTAGCTGAGAAGTTTAGCTTATTTAGCATTCTTTGATTTAGTTTACTCGTTAATATAGTCCTATAATTTATCAGTTTACTCTTCAATCCTCTTGAGTTTGTCTTCCAAGTATTTCTCTCTATTCCTTAACTATTCAATTTCATGATCCTTTTCCCTGATCTGTTATTAGTTGTTGGCGACGATCTATTAAATCTGATTTTTGTATATTTGTTATGTTTCATCAATCAACTCCTTAAATTTGTTTTCCATCTCTTCACTTTTTTGAACTTCCTCGCTATATTGATTTTATATTGCCACTTTTATTTGTATAAGTTAATCCTCTCTCTTATTCTTCTAGATGATAAGCTTTTGCTCACGTTCTGATAGTAACTGCAACTGTTCGTGCATACTTTGAGATGTTTACTAGATATCTTCAATTTGCTAATTTTTATATTCTATTTGCTTACTATAAACTTATATTTCTTATTATTTTTATCTTTGCAGAGTCGTTAGTTTTTCTTATAATGACTTTATCTGTTTCTAGCCCGATGTAATTTACTCATGAAGGGACGAGATGACTTTCTCACATTCCTGAATTTTCAATGCGTAATTATCTCTTTTCCTGATTTCTTCCTCGATAATTATTTATAATTTGCGTATATCTTTTTGTTTCTTTTTCTCGAAGGCTTTTAATCTTTTTAACTATTCCAACTCTTGCTCAGTATTCTATAATTTTTATTAGATTTAATTTCGATTCACGGCGATTTAAAATTTTTATTGGCTGATGTTGGTCACCTCATCTCGTAGATAATTGATTTATTCTTAGAGACGCTTTTAATTTTATTGATATCGCAGAATAATACTTTATTGATCTTCTCTCTATGTGATCATTAAATCCCCCTCTCCTTCATACTGTTAGATTTCGTCAATATTATCTTTATAATTTTAATTGTTCTATGCAGGATCGAACAAAAGAAAGCAATCATTTTAATTTTATATTATCTCTTTTTAATTTGTCATTAAGTTATCAAATGCATCAGGCTCTTCTCTTATTCCTATTTATGCTTAAATTAAATTATTGAGTTCGCTTTTTGGTTGGTTGGCTTCAATAGGTTGGTCGAGGTAGACAACTACAGGGATTTATATAATTTTTTAGATAATGACTTTCTTTATGATTTCGATGGGCCTTTCAATATACTTTTATTTTTCTATGAAGATGGGCCTTTCGATTTATTTTATTATCTATACGGGCTTTTATATAAATATTTGTATTTATTTCTAAAGATAGACAGGTTTTTCAATTTCCCTTATTATTTCGATGGGTTTTTCGATAAATATCTTTTGTTATTTTTCAATAAAAATGGGTTTTTAGATCTCCTTAATCTTCTAAATGATTCTATCCACAAATATGATTTTTTATTTTTATATAAAGACAGGTCTTTAAATTTCCTTGATTCTTTCCATAGGTCTATCGATAAATATCTTCTTCTATTTTTCTATAAAGAGAGGCTTTTCAATTTAGATATACACTTTTTAAACAGGCTTGGAGACTTACACAAATATCTCCTTCAATACTTCCACTTCCTTTATTATGACCTTTTCCACTATTATTTCCACAGGTATCTCCACAACAATTATTTTTTATGTTTATATAATTTTTTCAACCAGAATTTAGATTGGACGATCGATATATATAATCTTTTCAATTTATACAATTTTTTAAATGATTATTGGAGCTGGCCTTTCAATATCTTGCTCTTCAATGACATCAATTGATTCACATTATTGAATGTCTCCTGTTGAATAAATAGCTTTGTCTTTATTTTTCTATTCTTTTTCCAAATATAATTAAATGGGTATTTCCACAATCTTTATAACTTATTCCTATTATCGTTTAACCATTGGTCGATCAATATAAACTATTTTTTCGATATACTGTGGCTCTTTCTAGATAACCTTTTGCACTCTATCTCTATAAATATATTTTTCCTTCTAAATAAAAATAGGCTTTTAAATTTAAATGATTTTTTGTTCGATAATAATTTTTTGTACTTAAACTGGTACTTCCCTCTCCACCAATTTCTCCTAAACTACTTAAATTTCTTTTACAACAGGTATTTCCTTTACAATCTATCTTTACACAACTACTTCCTTAATAATTTATTTTATGACTTGCTTTTATACAATCACTTACTTTTCAACCTAAATGATTCTGTCAATGAAGATTGGAACTTCAATAAATATTTATATTGGAATTTAGATTATTAACGCTTATGGTTAAATGGGGGCCGATATCTTTGCCTGAATGTAGGATTATGAGATTAATTATGTCAAAGGCATTGCTCTTTCTTATAATGTCATCTCAACTGGGATTTCAGCTGAAATAAGTATATTTTATGCAATCTTATCGACCTTCTCCTATTTATTTTGCAATTGCATGGAAGTAACAGGTTGATCATCCTGATTAATTTACTAATCCTTTTATTAATTGTAATTTTAGAACAAATTCTCTTTTCTTTCCTCATCAATTTTATACACATTATATTTTGTTGTATCACACACTTGCGGTTAATTTATCAAATTGTTGCTCGCATTGATAGGTAATTCTGACTTTAACTTTAGCTTGTCCTGAGATTATAGCAGTAATTCAATACTCTAAAATTAAACACTACAAACTAGTTCTTTATTATTTTTATTGTTTTTTATTTCTGCTAATTTTGAGTTTATCATCTCAACACTCTTTTGCTAAGGAATTTGAAAATTCATATTGAATTGTTCCTTATCGTTATAATTGTAAATCGGAGTTGGAACCTCGACAAAAATTTGCTTTTCGATGTAAACAGGTATTTCCTTTATAACTATTTGGAATAGATTTGGTTGTTTTTAACGTTTATGAATATCTGATTTGAGTTTATTATTCTATTACAACCAAAGTAAATTTTGTTGCTTTAGTTCTTAAATATCCTGATTTTTATTTACTAGCTCCATTTACAGATAGTCTATTTTTAATTTATATTTTTCGATTGCTTCTTTTGGAGTTATCAGCTGCTGAAGTTAGCTTAATCTCTATTGTAAATTCAGGATGCATGATTTAAGATGCTAATTCTCGTCTTTTATTGCTGTAATTTCAATCTTTTCAATTTATCTATTTCTCCAACTTTAAATCGTAACTTCATTTTGCTTTGCATTAATTATCAGGTGAGATTCTATGCTGTAAAGTTTTTGACTTGCAAGATTAGTTCTGTTTCGAATCTACTTCATCGTTTATATCTACTATTCCAGTCTAAGGTATGATTATTTTAAAAGACTTTCCTCTAATAACTAGGAAGAATAAGATTCTTCAAAGCCAGCGCAATACGTATAAGCATTTGATGCTTCAGTATTTCCAGTTGCATAAAACTGATTTTTCTATTTCTAATTCATCTCCATTTACTGTGAGTTGTATTATCTAAAGTAAATAAAATAAAATCCTTAAATAAAGTTTATAAAATTATTTTTTAATAGTTCAAGGTTAAATCACTTCGCTTTATCCAGAATTGTTTTCAGCAATGCGGTTCGTGCAAATCTGTTGTCTTATTATGATAATCTTGCCTATAACTCAAACCATGGCTTCATTTTACTGCTCATTTGTATTAAAAGGTCTCGATACTTATCCTTAGTTTAAAGATCCTTTTAGTCCATCGCATACTTGAACAATTTTTCAAGCAAAACTGGATAATTTGCATAAAAATATGGTAGTTTGGTCAAGACATTGGGTATTTTAGGACAGCATTGTATCACCTGTCCGAAAGTATGGAACAACATAGCTAATTTTTGATGATCAGGTTGTCCTATTGTCTCAAGTCTTTCAATTAACCAATTGATAACCTCTTCGAATACTACAATTCTATCCTTTTCCTTTTAATAGGTCATCAGACTAGGGGATTATTCGTTAAGTTCTGCCCTTTCGAATACTATCCATAAAGTTTTAACTCCCTGAAGAAGAATAGTCTTATCTCTTGAAAATTTATTAAATAATTTTATGTAATTGTGAATTATTTTGCCCAAATCCACTGGCAGAATGTGAATCTTATTGGCATAAAATCCCTGAATTGCCTAAGAGCAATTAATAAACAGAGGAACAAACGCATCTTCTGCTATTGTAATTACACTTGGATCAGTTTATGGTTTTTGCAGGTGTTGGTCATAAACTGGAACTTTTTTGATCGGTTTAAAGATGATTAAATTTTATAAGGATTTTGTAATGACTAAATGAAGTTTGGACAACTTTTATTTTTATGGAATCTGCCCGAAGAGATAAACAACATATTTAAAGATAAAATTAAGGATTTAAACTGAGCGATTTAGAGATAAAGACTCACAAATGACTTACTGTGCTAATTGAAAGACCAAGGATTCCCCTTCAGTATTACTTTGAGAAAGTAAATTATGAATGACAATTATTAGCTTCCAGTCTGCATCCATCAGAGAAGGCGGATTCATATAGGCTTCCCGCATATAGTCTTCCAGAATAGTAAAATAATCAGGATATAAACTGCCTACAAGTTGAAATGTTTATACTAAATAGGCATATTCTTGTCTATCAAGTGTATTCTCTTCTTTGACAACCATAAAACTGTAGTAATGTTCATAATAACTTACAGCTAGCAATTTTATTATTGAGAGCGAATGCTTTTACATTATTTATAGAGCTTATTCTTTTGTTGCTTTGGCTTTGAGACCTTTGAGGATAGCCATTACCACTTACAAACTTTATAAGCTGTTATCACGATAAATTTCGGAGCACATAGAGCACTAATCGATCATAGTGATGAGTTGATCAATCTGAATACGTTTATGACACAGTCCAGTCCCTTATGGAATGGCTTCGAAATTGCCTTCGATTAATTTAGCCAGCCCCTTCAATGTTGCTTTTAAAAATTCTTCATTTTGTACTAACTCCCCTTTGACTGCAGAAGTCATGATATGTAGATAAGCAGAAACCTCACAATATCTTCCCAAATAAAACATAGTCTTCTATAACAAATTCGTTATTGGTTTATCTTCTGGCGAGTGAGGAATAATGCTAGAAAGAAGGTGTGGCATCATTACGTCTAGATATTGAGTCATATAGTTTTAAGTGTAGATTGTTCCATACAAAACGAGGTAGCATGCTCTGATTCGATTTTAATAATTTATATCCTTGATCTACTTGTAAAGAGCAGACCAAAACTTACGCACGTGACCACGAACAAACACTCTGCTACCAAGACTTGGTCTGCTTTTTATTGGTTCATCGACTGGCAAATCTATAAGTTTACCCTCCCAGGTCCATGCCGCATCAATTGCATACTGCCTGTTCTCTCGAAACTCTTTCTCCTTCTCCTGTTAAATTTGTTTGCCAATTTACACAATAATGGACATTGCAGTATTTTTAACATTATCATCGCTGTCGAATAAACCTGATAGAATATAAGGTACCAATCTTCCATGATGATCATATTTATCTTAGAGATTGCATGTCCATATTTTAATATGATTTATGAACTACTCTCTTACTTTCACATTTGGATCGTTGACAAATGTGGCAAGGTAGTTAATATTATTACTTGCTTAGTAGAAATCTTTGATAGGCACCGAGTTAGGGTCACGAAAACCTATGAGGTTTTAAAACACAAAAGCATTATACTTCCACACTCCGCATCTTAAAACAGCTGTTAGTGCTTTCAGTCCCGCAATTCTGATCTTGGACTTCTTCGAAACTAGAGGCAGCAATACCGCTCTTCCCATAATTTCGGTATAATGCAATAAAATAGCCTTAAAGTACTCACAAAAGACAAGTAACGTTTCACATGCATTTTTCTTGATCGGAGAGAGTATACCTGAATTTATGGGGAAGGATCCATAATAAGAGCGCGTAGAATATTAACGATTTCATCCAGCTTATCCCGAATTTAACTTTACTTTACAAGCACAAATATTTTCTTTAGAAGGATACAATACTGGAGTCGAATTTACTCACATGGTTAGATGAGTTTGCTAATTACTTTTGGCTTTTGGCCTGGAGCAGGCCTCATTTTTTCGGGGAGGTTGGCTATTCCTTCGAGATCATTGCAGTTTGTACGATCTATAAGCACTGCAAATATATAGGGAAGAAAGGGAGTGATGTTATTACAGCGTTGGATAAGTTCCATAATTATCTGAAGCGCATGCTCTCGATTATACTAACTACTATCGGACAGGCACTTTAATATATCTTTATTAGCCATCATCATAACTTCATCATAGAAGAGAGGCAGTTTCAAGACTAAAGGCGATAGCTGTTCATCATTTTTTACTATAGCAAGTAATTAATTGATGGCTTGCTTACGCGTGGCAACTTACTTTTATTTGAGGGCATTTATGTGACGTCTGATTAAACTGAACAAGTCCTACATAATCAAATAGGTACCGGTTCAACAATCTCGAGGGTTTATTGTTTCATTGGATTTAAATAATTTTAAAAGCAAAATTAAAACTAAATTGATTGAATATTATAATTACTCTTAATGTTTAGAACTGCCATTAAAAAATGCTTCGGATTTATACCTGAAAGAAGCACAAGATATTTCACCTTATCAGTCGAACTCAAACAGGATATTCCTGTGTCTGGTTAGTGACTTGCTATGCAGAGACCATCGCTGATTAACATCAAAAACTGATCGAAACAGCTGAAGATAAGGGGGAGATACTATTTGCAATGAAAGGAAATGAGGGAAAACATTTCGAGTACCTTTTTCAGTCGCCAAACGAGATATAACCTTTTTAATTTGTTAAACATGTAAAATTGAAGGCTAAAATAGAGTCCTTTCTATATCCATGGCTTAATTCACAACTACTTAATAACAGAGATTGATATGCAGCTAAAGTCCAAGGACAAATAATTAGCCCCTGACTATTTACGAGAGTGACTGTCTTTCATCATATGAGTTTGAATTGTATTTATGAAACTGTCACTATTAAACAGCATTATGCTTATACTTAGATACCAACAATTTAGTTGAATGGGTCACATTTGAGAACATAAAACTATCAAATGCATTTATCAAAACGCCCGTCTTCACACAGATCGTCGGGCATTTACCAAGGCTAAAGTTTTGCGCTGAGCTTTCTGCATCGCACTATTTTTGCTGATTATACTCTCTGATGTCCTTTTTTCCTTTAATGGGCTGAACTTATTGTCCTTTTTGGATCTATATTTTCCTCCGTAAATTGGACATAAAGGGTTTTTGTAAATATTGTATTCGAGCTCTCGCCTGACTGATCCATTCTTTTATTGGGCACATTCAGACTCATATTAATATTTTTAGCCATATGCGGCTTGACTAATAAACTTCTACGCGGAAACGCCTTGTAATTGTTATTATACATTCTCATCTGTTTTTCAATTGATTCACAGTTGGTCTTGCTGTTTCTGTTCATTGCTATTGAACGATACTAATAAAAATGAGTTTTAGAGTCATACTCGTTGGCGTATTCTTTTAAAAAGCTGCTTTCAAGATCAAGACTGTTGTAAGTTTTAAGCAGAGAGTGGTTGAGCTTGGTTCTCTGTAGTAATAGGTTCTTGATGGTGCTCGAACGTTTCTTTTTGATCTCGATTGTCTCTGGAAAATCAACAATTTTTCCAAATATGTTATTTTTTCTCCTTTTATTCATTCTTAGCAATAAAAGGCTAATGAATATAACTGGATGGAGGTAGCAAGATTTGATATCCTTTGATTGTGATTCAAAGGTAAAATGGGCAGGCCATTTATACATAATTCCACAGATCATTTAAAAAGTTAGATTCGTTGTTTATGATTTTGTTTAGTCAAATTGATTTTTATTAGTCAAATATAATAAAATGAGTAAAGACTCCAAAACAAATTTGTATTAAATCGGGCAAATTTATTCGAAGTTAACTGGCAAAAAAAATCCTCTGAGAAAGCCATAATCATTACAACATTTTAATGAAGTTGTGTATGATTATAGAAAGAGGCGGAATTCCGAAATGAGCCATGGACGATATAATAGACAAAATTTACAACAGACTTGGATCAATCCATTAAGCCCTAATTGCAAGTTAAAGATAAAGATTCCAATTTATCCATAAAAATTGCTGGATAAAAAAAGTAAAAAAATGATAGAATAATAAGAAAGAAACTATACTAAAAGATCGTAGATTTTTCCTTAATTAGCAAAAGATCGAAAGCATCACTTTTCATCATTCATATTAGATCCCTATCAAATTAAAAAAATAGGTCCATTATCCAAATCTGTGATTTATCAGTCAAATCCTACACATTTTACTTCAAAAATTGTTCATAAAACAGATTTAAGGGGGAGAAGCTAAATGTAAAGAAGATATCTTGATAAGACCAATCATTAAGAATAAAAAATACAACAATATTTGGCTCATTGTCATGAATCAACCAAATAATTTGTAGAACAAGTCAAGAAAAAATACTCATTGAATTTTAACAAAAATAAAAAATACTTGAAGTTCAAATATAATCAAGTCTATCAGAGTTCTCTTAAAAAATCAGATCTGTCTAATTAAACTTTTAGTAAAATTCAAAATTTCCTGGAAAAAGAGGAAGATATTTTTTCCAATTTACTGGAAGAGATAGTAAATTTAAATATAGAATATAAATACAAGCAGTAACAGTTCGAAGTTATTTAAAATAAGATGAACGAAAATATTTATAATCAATATCTACAAAAACGCTTTAAAACTGAAGTTGCATAGATTGTGTAATAATTACCAGAGCTGTAAACTGACTCACTTTCTCTGCGGAACTCAAGAACTATCATTAAAAGAATACTTCCCCCTTAAGCTTCTGATAGGGTTAGGAAAGGATTAAAACATTTTCACTACTCTTGATTGTATTTATAAAAAGCTGAAGATGGCATCAAGAATTGATATTGGCTTGTTTCATAGATGATTGTATTCTTACTCATATGAATATCATTGGATAAGCCAGTTTTATTGTATGAATATTGCTAATTTTAATCCATGCTCTTTCAATCAAAGGGATACGTTAAATTATAGAATATGGTAATGACTAATAATATATAAATCAGCAAAATTCATAATTTATCATTGCCGAATATCTCACTCTACTTGCCTTTTACAAACTTTATCACAGACTGTTGAAATTTTTAAATAAGTTCTTCTTGGTTGAATTTTTTATCAAGTAGACAGTGAGGGTTCAAATTCTACCTAACGAATCCTTCGAAGGCTATTTTTGCGTATTTAAGAAGAAGGAATAATCTTTCTTAAAGAATTTTGATTTCTACGTTAAAATTCAATTCCATTCCCAGCTCAATATCAACTTGTCCATAGAGAAGATTGGGTCGGATGACGATTAGTTTAATTGTGGGGCATTCCTTCATGAAAATATTGATCAGAGACACTATATAGTCCTCTTGAAATCTAGGGAACTACTGGAACTTCAACCCAAGGAAGATAGCCATTTGGTTTTCTGAGATTCTATGAAGAATTTTGTAGAATTCAGATGGTTAATCGAGTGTGGGGTAGTCATGGTAAGGTAATTCTTGGCTAATCAGTTGGTCATGCGATTTGCGTTTGAACATGCTTTAATCTTTATAAAGGCTCATCATATTATTATTATTATTCATCAATTTCCAGTTTATCGCATTAATATGAGCTGAGCAGAATTGCTCATATGGTTTAACCATTTAACTTTATCTTCAAAGACAATGGGATGGATGGGAATATGATTCAGATTATTTTTTTGATGATTTTTAATTTCTATACATAGCATACGAATGATTAATCATATTTTGTTATTATTATTACGAACTTTCCTTAACAATTCATCACCTCAAATTAATGAATTAAATTATTTTCATTCATACAAAGTTAAAAGATATAAAAGTTATCGAACTCAAATATTAAAAAAGTAAATTTAAATTCATATGTAATTTTATCTCAATCATTTTTAATAAAAGTAGCATTTAATTTCATTAATTAAAAAGTACATGATCTCTTCTGTATTAACCACTTCAAAAATAGGGCTAGGCATCATTCTATCAATTGGATCTCCAATAGCATTCGCTGGGTTAGGCATCTCTTATTTTGACAAAAACAATAACAAGTTAGGTATAAAATAGGAGTCTTTGAGTCATTCATAATAGCAAACAATAATTAATGCAAAGGAATAAGCTTTGAATTTAATTAACCTCTAAGCAGTAGATGCCATACATCAAGATACTTTGAATTAGATTAAACGAAAAGATTTGAATGCGAGTCAAGCAGTTAACAAAAACAAAAATCAAAAATCAAAGGTAAAATTTGCATTTGATTGGCTTCCCCATGTGCTTTTTTTGCTTCTGATAAAAAGAGGAATTAAAGTTAGAAAGCAGCCTACAAAATATGGTCAAGTAATACTTTTAGGGTATTTCTGGGCAGTAACTTACCCTTGGACTTATCAAATGTATAAATTTGTGGGCAATTCATATCTAATTCCAAAAATTTAGAATAAAATTTAAGAATTAGCTCGTGATATGTGAAGCAAAAATTTGATTTCATAATGTATTGCTAAAAGAAGGTAGGATCAATCAAAATGTGTAAACGGATGAGTATCGTTTTTCCTTTGAGGTTCATTATTCCTAATTATAATCCAATAGATATATTAGATTGATTATTAGATTGATTAAAGAAAGAAAGTTATTAAAAAAATAAAATAAATCAATATGTATTAAGACAGCATTGTAGGAGTCTTCTTAGAAATTGCAGGTAGAAAGCTGCCAGATCTGATACTGTTTTATCAAATTAAAGATACATGCCTCCGTTAGAACAGCAAAAGCGACAAATGGGATAAGTTAATACGCAAACGAGAAAAGTTGCTGAAAGTATGGCCCCACATATTGGGTAGAACAACAAAAGAAGCATAAGGCTAAAGCATTGCAGAGGGACACCTTTGATATCTTAAAAATTCTCACAGAATAAACCAAGTGGTCCAATCACAAGAAGGAGGATCGCTACAAGGACAATAAAGCAGATGATGGCCAGAGACATTACAATTGTAAAGGGAATTATTATCAGCAAACAGACTAATATCTGTGGCATTAATAATATCCAATCTGAATATCAAAAAGTCTACTCATGACTGTATTCGGAAATTTGAATTAAAGTTTTTTCAATTATTGCCGAACTTCTAATTCGGATTGCCAGAGTTGCTTTTTAGAACAGAGATCGTTATTGATGTTCGATCCACAATTATAACAAAAGTGTGTACCACATTTGCATTTTATATATCTGCATCCTTCCACCTTCTCCACCCAGATTGTACAATTGGGGCATTTTTGATACTTAAATTTTTTGAATTGTTATTCAGCCTTTATCGGGCACTTCCCTAAATGGATGCGCTCAAGACATGTTGGACAGTGTGGTAAGTGACAAATTTTACATTCACAGTTATGATCATTGATCATAAAAAAACCATCGCAATTTGTTGCTTTGCAAGCTTTCGCATTGGTATTTTTTCGAAGGTATTAGAAATTTTAGAATTTAGCGAGTTTTAATTTAGTTTTTTCATCAAGTAAGGAGTATATAGGCCCTGATTGAGCAAGGCCAATATCACAGCCCTATTGTAAACACTTTGCTTGACTGAAGTTGTCTGCTTGCGATTTAATGTAATTAATACAACACTATTGGCAAAATTGGTGAGTGCAGGGAGCGATGAAGTATAGCTAGGCTATTCTCTAGCATACAATACATAATTGATGATCATTAGCAACTTTTTGCATTTTAACTAAGATTATTAGAAAAGTTAAAATAGCTTAGAATAAACCTTTCAACTTGCTTATATAAATCAATACTTTACAACCTTAATTCAGTTATATTTATTCAATTCTGCTCTTGATTGATTAAAGGACTCTTTAACAAATTAATAATTACCTGTATTTGAGTTTATTAAACTGACATAATATACTAGATTTATTATCTTAATTAATATGTATAAAATGTTACTCGAATAACGGATCATATACATAAGGAAGAATATCAGTAACGACTCTGTTTTTGGTATTCAATATCAGAGATCAAGTTCTTTCGATAAGATTAGGGTTTTATACCCACAAGACGGTGATATTCTTCGACTTGCCGAGGCAATTACTATAATACTTCTCTTGCAAGCTACACACCATTATTATTGTGCTTTGCAAACTCCACAAACTGCACTAGATCTCTTTCAGTTGAACGACCTTTTGAATCAGTCATTAGACCTCTATCATCGTCAAGATCATGCATATCTTTCCAGTCTTCTTGATAGCCAATTCCGATAATAATAATACTGAGAGGCAATCGACCGCAAGCCACCAGAAGATCTTTGACCTCTTCAAAGTCATGGATCACTCCATCAGTCATAATCATTAAAATCATGTATTACTTTGTTTCTTTCTTAAATCTTTAACAGATAGTCATTGCTTCTCGAAGGAGGGGGGAAAAAAGTGTGGGGCCTGAAAGGGTAATGAAGGGGAGTGATTTTCGGTAAGCCTAAATAACTCCATTTAGTTGATAAAGATTGGGATTTTAAACTGATCCATTGATCGGAAAACAGTGATGAGTGTTTTGATTGGTCTAAAAGGTGGGCATATGAACCTTCGCACCGAACCCAAAAGAAGGAACTAACTGATCTTTATCATAGTCCATCACGATACTGCAAACCTCATGGAGGGCTTCTTCGTACAAACTGCGTTTGTATTGGTCACAGTAATGTAATGATGTTGGCTGTAGAATAGAACCATTGCTTGCGGTAAAGTCAATACCAATGGTTAATGCCAGTTCCATCCCCCCCTGAAAATAATCTCTAAAATCGTACTTAACACCTCGATTGAAATTTTATAGTTTGAAATCTCCCTTATTTCTGTTTTGCCTGATTAAATTGAAGCTCTTATTTTCCTCTACTAATGATGCTAAAGTGAATGTTGCTTAGCCGATTGGAGATTCCACATTTTAATTGAAAAACTTTACAATAATTGGCTGCCTCATATCGTTATTGCAAAGTTTCCGTTCTGTGATAATTTTATGAGGGTATTTGTTATTACCTCCTTCGAGAGGATCGCTGGATTCTATCAGATACTATTGACTATTCCTCGTTTTGTACATTCTCCAAAGGACTTTGCCAATACCAAAGCAAAGAAAGGATGATCCTGCTTCAATGTTATGACTGGTTAAATCGAATTCAACGTAGCGATTATTATCCTTTTATACTTTTTAATATTTAAGATGTATACTGCTATCCATTTTATTTGCTCCATTGAGCATATTTACCACAATACCTTTCGCTCTACCCTTGAAGATTTCACCTACTGTTGCTTACACCACTCCAACTAACTCGTGGCTACTAGAATCCTCATTATGGATCTCTACAATAAGTTTTTGTCTAACTGAATAGAGTTCAATTTACTTTCGAAGAAGTAATCCAAGATGAGAGTTTCTGAAAAATCTATCTTTTGACTAATATTTTGGGCTGGTTTGGTTTTCATCAATAATTTCCTTGGCTGATTTGTCTCCTGAAGGTAAATCGATAGGGATGCCTTGGATACGCTATTAATATTTCGACCAGTGAAGTATATTTAAACTTTTTATGATTCACCCTCGGACATCAACGATTATTTGCGGGCATCATATTACTCCATCATAGCTTTGATAATAATATGTCTTAAAAAATAAATTAACTAGCTTATGAAGATTAATCAAAATCAATAACTGAAGATGAATTCCACACGTATTATCATTATTACTTAATTAATCTATGGATAACTGATCTTATCTAATAATGAATCTCATTAATATAATTTCCTGATATCAATTAATAACCATCACGAGCAATGAAGAAAATTCATGAGATATGGCCAGGATATAATCGCTTTTTCTGCGGGTGCTGTATTACAGGCCCAGGCAGAGATATAGCAGGCTATATTTACATACACGTTTGCACTCTCATCATAGTCGTTCCGTTTTGCTACTTTATAATTAGTGAGACTTGGGCCATCACGCCCGCATTGCCCATAATTCTACTACTATGCCTTATCTCTATGTACTTTTTTTTATATCTCACTGCTTGCAGTGATCCAGGAATTATACCACGCCGTCCCTTCCTAGAAATAAATCCGTAAAAATATCAAAAATATTTGGCATCCTAAGGTTAAAATTCGAAAATATGCCAAACTTGCCATATAGTTCGGCCTAAAAGAACCAGTCACTGTTCGAGTTGCCAAAACTGTGTTTAAATTTTCGATCATCATTGTGGATTTGTAGGTACCTGCATAGCAAAACGTAACTATCGTTATTTTATAATGTTTCTTGCCAGTATTTTATTATCAACAGCCATGCTTCTCGTTAACTTTATCGTCTATTTCTTATACAAAGCTTCGGGAAGCGTTAATCAAACTGCTATAATCATTATTGTTGCAATTGTCGCTTCTATTATAGGAATTCCCATACTCGGATTTTTTATTTTTCATCTTTATTTGGCAGTTACGAGAAGTACCACACGAGAGATTATTAAAAAAATTGAGAGAGATTAAAATGAGGATGTTTAAAATCAGTGGTGTAACGTTGACCCTTCTCTGATTGACTTTTATTAGGAAATTTCAGAGGAACAAGCCACTCTAATCAAAGTTAGACTTTAATAATTGGCCCAGCCTATCGCTGAACAGAGTTTTCCCAATCAATAAAATCCTCCAACTCTTGAAGTTTCTCCTTGAGCAAAGTTGGAATAATGTTTTCTTTGTGAGTTATAGATATTAAATATGTTTTCCTATTTATTCTTATTGTAAAAGTATATTAAATGGTTCATTTTCAATAAAAATCAGTATCTTCTTCAAATGCTAATTTCCCATTCATATTTTCGTCCACATGTTTGATATGTGCAAGAAACTGGTTTAAGAATTATTACTATTCACAAAATAATTGAGCTTCAATATCTGTCCCCGCTACTAAGAACTGGTCAGCAAATTATATTTTTTCCTTTAAATTCTTTTAGTATTCGGCATATATTCTGCTCTTGATTATCAAAAGAGTACCTGTATTTTATCAGTGATTAACTTTATTTGCTTGCTTAAAATATTTTACAGTAGATAAGATTAGTATCGACCCAAGGAAGGGAGGTATCTTTTGAATTTAATGAGGGAAACCTCATTCATGAATTTACTCCTGATTTTGTTAAGTAGTTGCTTATAGCCCTCAAATGATAAGCAGGTTTATTCCTCAGAAGAGGCTGCAGAGCGGTTTTTCATTAAATATTATATACCTAAAGTATAGCAACGATAAACTCAATATAGTCATAGATTAATTTAAAGGATTCACCAGTAACGCAGTCTGCCTCGATATAATTTACCATTTAATCTTCAGAAAGTATATTGACTTTCTTTCAGTCTTCAGTTATCATTTCCCAACTCTATAATAAATCTCTGTCGATGAAGATCAACGCAGACGAAGCCTTAGAGACAGAGGAGTTCGATCATAAAATCCTCAGCAAACTCGATAATTTATAGCTATCAGTCTGGCATGTATTTGTTGCAATAGCGCTGGGACTTGTGTGGTTCTTTGACGGATACGAGGTCACTCTCATTTCCCTCTACCGTCACTAAATCTAAGATTAATATTCCGAATAAGTATTCAAATCTCTTGTGTCTGCTTATCAGTTTGGAGGCATAGCTGGCAGTCTCTTCTTTGGGCCTCTTGCCTTTGTTATTGGCCGAAAGAAGATATTTATTGTAAGATCAATAGTTATCTAGATTACACTGGTCGTCTACTTCTTTGGAGTACTGCTGTCAGGTGTACAGACTAGCGCAGGAGTCTTCATATTTTCACGCTTTTTGACTGGACTCAGGTATCTATTCACTGATAAAGTGTTGGCGGATAGTTTACTGCAATTTTCACAGCAGTAGATTAGTTTCTGCCTCCAAAATATCGAGGCAGAGTAAATATTGGAATTGATGGTACTTGGCACTTAGGAGGAACTTTAGCCTCCATTTTAACCATGCTTGTAGGTTAAACAGAGCACTGGCGATTGATGTTTTTGGTAGGATGGGTGGGCATTGTCTCACTCATGCTTATGAGGCGTAATGTACCGGAAAGTCCTCGCTGGTTGATAACAAAGAATAGGTAAACAGAAGCAGGTCAAATCATATAAGCAATCGTGGAGGCAGCGAACAATAACGGAGTTCTTTTACCATAAATTCCCTCTCAGCCTCCACCAATAATTCTTCCGAACTAACAAGAAAAGTCCTTTTGTGACTATTTTCAAGAGATCATATTGCTGCTGAAGCAAGCCATGACCCTCCATACCAAAAAATTTATTGTAAGCTTCACACTCATCTTTTCCCAGGCTTTCTTTTTCAACCTGGTTTACTATCAGTTTCCTGAAGTTCTAGCCACCAAATTTAAACTCGATCAAGAGGAGATCAGCATGTACATGCTTCCTCTTACGATCACTTGCTTCATTAGCACTATTGTTGTCGGCCCCTATTTCGATAAAATTGGTCGTAAGGTCCTTCTGCTGCTGACATGTAGATTTTGCTTAATTTAGACTGTTTTTCTGGAGTGCTACTCGTATGCAGCAAGCAGATTGATACCTTGCTGTTTTATGAGTTAACTATGGTATTGCTGTTCGTGTTTGCCTCCCCCGCTAGCTCTTCAGCTAATCTAATATCTTCCGAGGTGTTTCCAACTTCATCTCGTACTATTGTGCTCTTTGTAATGTTCTGCTTTTCAATGTTGGGTGGCATGTGTGGCGTGTGGGTGGATAACTACATAATAGCTGCAGTGCTGATGTTCTGTGCGGGAGTATTGGCCTTCATATATTGTCCAAATTCATAAAACAAGACTTTATAGCAGATATAAAAAATGTGATGATGTTTTAAATTGAAGTAAACAATTATAACATAGTGAAATATTTTTTTATTAAAAAGAATAAATGATATAAATCCGCTTTGGCAGAGATTATTTACATTTTTTAAAATAGAAGCTCCTTTATTTATTTAATATTGCGCAATTTATATTTAAATGTCGCCATCTCCTGAACTGATAATTAAGGAAATTTTATTATGATAAATTTACATAACTTTACTTTTGGTAATTGCTTGATTTTTAAAGAAAACAGCTGCCGGGCATATATTGCAAGCTCAATAGAATCGTTTGAGACTTATAAGGGAGTAAAATGGAATGATTAAAAGCAGAATATAATTGCCTAAGGCATCCATATTAATTTCTGCATTATGAGTGTTATGCCTAAAACTAATATTCAAAGAGAAGGAGAGTTGCATAAATGATTCATACGATTTGAATCATCTAAATCATCTAAAAAGAGACTGATCCTAAACTAAGGAGAAAATTGTAAATAAATTCAAATAATTTGAGAATGAGGCAAATCAAAAAAGGGCAGCAATATATTACAATGATCAAACTGATCTATATTTTGCTTAAATTATATCGTTTTATGTTATCAGAATCAAAAAACAGCTATAAGTAGTCGTGGTAAGTTGAGAATATGTATAATAATTATCAAACATAAACAGTAAAATAATTAGAAAAAGAGGTATCATTGATACAATATAGATGAATGAATAAAACAATATCTCCAAGAACTCTCACGTTCAATAAAACCAACTCATTTATGGATCTGCTCCCGAAACAAATATCCAAAGTTATGGGCATTAAGATATCTAAAAGAGTTGTTTGAAGTATTTATCGCATGATAATAGACTTTCGAAGTAAAAGGAGCTGCCTGGTAACTCTCTTAGCTAAAACTGTTTATAAATTTTATTTCCTGAAAAGTAAAAAAGTCTATAGTAGTAATAAAATATAATTATTTAAAAAGCGAGTACTTTCACATATCCAATTAAGATTTATCATCCACTATAACTATAAGATGAAAAAGAGGATGCTCATTCGACAAATAGAAAGAATAAAAAAAATTAAATTCCTAATATAATAAATCAAATGATCTCGATGTTAACTAACTCTTCAAAATTTCAGAGAGAAATTTCATCTCTCCTTCGAAAGTTTGGACATCGAGACCAGACTAAAAGATTCTATGTATATATGGGATTAATAAAAAAATCCGATACATCTCGATAATTAAAGTTCTTATAAAAAATTTTTTTTACTCTCGACGCTAACGATGACATCTATCCTCTCGAGGATCAAAAAATTTATCTTAAAATTGCGAGGATTGCTATCCGAAGATTTCTGGATATTGAGGCAAATATCATTGTTTTGCGATCAAAAAAGATTAAGGATCGAGTAGGTTATTTAAGATCTGTAACAAAATTGAAGGAGGCATTTATGACTCTTTGCTTTTAGAATGGAAAAGATTGAAAATGATCTTAATGCATTATCTTAAACACTCTAGAAAAAGATATTAGCCATTTTAATTTGCAACTGTATGCCTTTTCATATTTTTATTTTACTCTCAGAGGAAAAGGATAGTCAATGAGTTTAGATAATTAAATTTATTAATTAAGGATAAATATGTAACTCAGTATGAACACCCAAGAATAATCATTAAAAACTAAATTTTTCTCAATTAACTTATTTCTATGGGATAATTTCTTTTCAAGTAGTCATATTTGAAATCTTGATTTAGCTTAATTTGAGATTTAATATTTAATCGACCAAGGATTAAAAAAAGATGGCAGAGATGGAGATAAAGATGATGAGTATAACACATGAGGTCAATTATTCTTGTTCCAATGCTGACCTAAAAAGATACAGTCTCACTTCAGTGCTTAATATGCTCTCTAAATAAAATTATGAGGCCTTGAAATAACATGCTAAATTTGTAGAAAAGCATTATGAGATATTTTAATCATTTTTAAAGATCTAAGCACGACTTGCTAGAATGTTAGAAAAATATGATTAAGAAAGAAAACATCTGGATATGGTCAAAGAATAAAATGCAGTTGAAGGAACAATAATGATGATTCAGAAGAGCAATGATTCCAATAGTTTTGCCGGGTATCTTGCTGTTTTATGAGTTAACTATGGTATTGCTGTTCGTGTTTGCCTCCCCCGCTAGCTCTTCAGCTAATCTAATATCTTCCGAGGTGTTTCCAACTTCATCTCGTACTATTGTGCTCTTTGTAATGTTCTGCTTTTCAATGTTGGGTGGCATGTGTGGCACGTGGGAAAATATCCTCTATATGAATAATATAATAAAAGAAAATCACTAATATTTTCGCTGCTATTTTTAATATAATGAGAAGATTTAAAACATCAAAAATCACTTTGCGCCGTTGCTTGAGTTCCAAAGACAATAGCTGTCCGGCATGTTGTAAGACCAATAGAATCGTTTGAGCTTGATATAAGAGTAAAATGGGATGATTAAAAGCAGCATCCTTGATGCCCAAAGATAGTATTTAGAGATAAGGAGAGCGGTAAAAATGACAACTTGAATCATCTGAAAAAAAAAAATATTCGCAAAATATGAAAAAAATAGAAATAATTCCATATGAAGTAGCATAATATGAATCTAATTTATAATTCTTTTATATTTTGAAAGTTGTAATATGAAGATGAATAATAGATCAGCTTCAGTCAATTAACGAACAATGCCCAGTCTTGTTCAAGAGCGTGCTGAGGTGGAAAAACAATATTTTAAGTTCTATCAATAAACCGTTGAGAGTTGTCAAAAGGCAAAATAAGTAATAGCACATTAGACTATGATCAAGGAATAAATTGCACTTTTAGAAAGAGAAACAGCTTCGGTCAATTAACGACGAATGTCCAGTCTTGTTCAAAAGGGTAAAGAGGTGGAAAAACAATATTCTAAGATCAAGGAATAATACGTTGAGAGTATTCAAAAGGCTTGGTAAGTAATAACACATTGGACTATTGTCAAGGAATAAATTGCACTTTTAGAAAGAAAAACGATAAATCTCGTCAAAATCGAAGAAGTTGAATACTATGAAAATAGTTTTGCTGAGTACTAGAAAATATAAGTTAAAAAATAGGAGAACGGAGATGGAAATGGTTCTGTCAGAGAGCCTATTCCAGAAAAAAAAAAAAAAAAGAATATTTCTAAAATAAAGACGATACGCCAAGGTACTCTCAAATCAGCCAAGAAGAACAGTAAAACCAATGTAATTAATCAGTTATTATCCTTATTGCAGGACAAATCTAAATCACAAGAAATTGTCAAACAAACTGTAACTACATTGAAACTATCATAAGGTTTAAAAAATAAGGAAGAGAAAATATCAGCTTTTTACAGTGTTCTTTCACAAATAATCAAGCTCCTAGGTAGATACATCAATACGAAAACCCTCTTCAAGTGCTTTATGCCCAATACCTTGCTATAAAAGAAGCCTGACTAGGCTGAAATAATATTCCACGAACAAGAAGCTATAACCATTGAAGAATTTTGTTGCATTTTTCGAACATGCACCCTCAAGATTTTGAAGCATAACATCCTTCCTGCTATTCAGGCTAACAAGCGATTCGGTAAACGATCAAAATTGGAAATGATGAAGGAAAGGAAAGAGATGATACGCCTTCTCGAAAAGATAGCGGTCTCAACTGAGACCATGAAGATTATTACTATGATATGATATCATCCATAATCGAAAAATATTCGATATCGGTGATATTTATTTGATATATGTAAACTTAAGATAATTTATATTCAATCTATATCCATAATTGATCTGCTCAGCTGGAGAAAGTTACCGATGGCATCAAATAGGGATTTTATATTTTAGCGAAATTCTTCGCATTTACTTATCAATAAAACTCCATAAAAATAAAGAACAAAAAATAACTTGTTTAATTTACCTTCACTCTGTATCCTCATATCAATCCATCCAGTCTGCGTGAAGTATAGCACGATATATCTACGAATGATGAACCAAAGAGTCAGATAAGGAGGAAATTAAGTGAAGGAGGAATTGAGAATTTTACTTTTAAGATCTTTCTAATTATAATTTTAAGATCTTTCTTTATTAATCTTTTAAAGCTGAATATTTTAATTAAAGGCAAACAATATAAAATTAAACGTACTTCGACCAATTAATACAAATGCAATCGTTCTCTCCACAAATAATTAAGCACTACCTCCCTTTATAATTTTCTAAAGAAGTAGTCGACTATCATCCATCCCCAGTGCGAATTTTCGTTCCTCCTTAAGATAATCCGCTCACCAACATCATACTTCGCAATTTAGACAAGGATAAGAAACGAGAATTTATTCTCACTTTTACAAATAAAAGCCACAGCCAATATAAAGCTAAGAAGCAGCTGACATATCGCAACCTCTTCCAACAGTTATAGGGAGGACAATAAAAATTGTAACTGATGAAAAAGGAACTGATTAATTATCAGTAGAAGGAAGACTATGCTAAAAGTAGAATGACCATTATTAAAAGGGGCAAATAGGTGAAAAAGAAAAGAGAAATATTTTCTTCTCGATAACATAAAAACCACGATAAAAATAATGGCGAGTACAGGAATATCACTTCAGCAAAATCAGTTAATTTTTATCAGCAAAGACGACTCAGCCAAAGAATATACTCGAGTATGAATTTTAGAGAGGGCAAAACTGTTATTAAGGACAATTATGTTTTGACCCCCAAAAATATTGACACGAGAAATAATTATGACACCTTTACCGAATCAAGAAGTGTAAAAAGCATAAATACTTTGAGGATTAGGGGAAGCAAAGCCCCTGAGGCTGAAATGGTTGATCATTGGAAGAAAAGTATCGGAGATGCGTCGGCGTCTGCTGTTTTCTCTCGTTCAAGCCGATGATTATCTTAACTTTCTATCTTCATTTCGAATGTCATCAAAAAGAATAATATTAACAGAGATTATATAACAAGTTTAACAGTTTTTAGCGGGTTTAATTTCTAGTTTGTAAAATGGCAAATTTATAAAGCCATCGAAGATTATAGAGATTTGGCTCTTTCATAGAAAAATAACGGCTGCTTGTGACCAGTAGCTTGCTGTAAAGC
>Ga0302185_10000239_pt1 | contig 43476 bp, 56 predicted proteins | sample II_Bog_E1_1_FD_200231 | JGI IMG/M metagenome (GOLD analysis project Ga0302185, IMG submission 200231) | Peat permafrost microbial communities from Stordalen Mire near Abisko, Sweden - II_Bog_E1_2 | ecosystem: Environmental > Terrestrial > Soil > Wetlands > Peat | place: Sweden: Abisko... | reverse complement strand
GGTCCTGATTATTTTACTGGGAAAGAAGGGGTAACATTTAGGAATTGTCCTCTTTTTTCAGAGAGAAAAATCGATTATGATCATACTTTACCTAAAATTCCTTTTCTCCCTGATGCATGTCATAATACTCAGACTATTCAAATTTTTTGGCTCACCCACTAATAATTTCATGTCAAAGAAACTAATTTTACAAGCGGAGCTCCGTATACTTAAAACTTTTGTTTAACTAGCTACATAACAGTTAAACAAATTGGCAAAGATGTAGAGCTAAAGTTTCACATAAAAGTTGTATAACTCAAAGATTTTACTCTCAAAGGAGTAGTGATAAAAAAAGCTTTAGAATAAGCCAAATGGGGAACTTCTATTATGATTGAGGAAATAAAGAAGGTAATGGCATATAAAAGGCAGTTGAGTCAGTAGTAGTTGCCTATTAACTAAAATAATAAATCTCAAAGTTCTTAAAGCTCGTTAATTTTAAGATATAAAACAACTATCTCTTCTCTTGAACATAAAAATAAAATACTTATTATTGTGCTGGTGGGAGTATTATTTTTAAATGTAATTTTAAAATTAATATTTTGATATACATAAAATCTTACACCCTAAGTATTGAATTCTAAAAGATTCAAACATAAATACAATTTGATTCAAACATCGGTTATGTTATAAATAATATTAGGATTATTTTTATTAGTGATGATATTAATCAGTGTTGTTTGAATCATCTTATTAATATTTTGATAAATAGTTGTTTGAATAAAAAATGTCTAACAAAAGATATCCTTCGAAAATTAATACTGAGGCCAATCAATCATATCCTAAAACTTCAGCTAATGACTAAAAACTGATTAACTAATGCCTCATCATGCATGATCTCTTAAACAATCGAACATCAAAGTTGAGAGAGTTGAATGATGATGATTTTTGTTATATCCTTAGTGTCAAATGGCTCCAATAATGGAAAGATTATGTAAACTATAATAAGTTAACCGGAAATGAGGAGGATAGTCCAACGAAAGCAGATAAAAAAAATATTAGAAAATATCCAGGCAAAATTAATGCAGATATTATTGTTAAACGAGAAGAGCAACAACTGTTTTATAATATTCCAAAGGAAATGAAGGCCTATCAATATTTAAATCAACTTATTTAGGAGAACAAAAAAAAAGATGAGGACTACATCGCCATTACCAAGGAAATATGGAATCGTTTTTTGAATTTTTATCAGGGATCTTAAATTATGAGACCTATCAGGAGATTGCAAGGCACTACTTTTTATGAAGGAGACTCTCTAAAATGTGATGTAGTTTTTGTAAATTTGAAAGTTGACAAATTATAATAAAAGATAAATAAAATTCCTAAAAAATCATATTTTACTTTCTTTGGTAAAAATAAGATGCTGTTGCCTACAATTTGGAATATGAAAAAATTAAAATAATTTCTATGCCAATACTGTGATTTGATGTTCAAATGTTCTGATCTTCATATTTGGTTGGGATTTAGCTATTATCCCTCTGATACTTTGATAGAGAACCTTGTTGAATCAATAAAAAATAAAAAATATTAAATTCAAGGCAGAGAACTTACTGAAGAAAGATATGAAGATAGAGACATATCCAGCTACATCAAAACAACCAATACATTGATTATATAAATAGGAAATATGCTCAAATCTGATTAAACTTTTTAAGACACACTCATAGGACTCTGTTAATTTTGTGTTTAAAAAAAATAGCTTATCATCAGTTGCATGTGCCTTTAAGTTGTTTATTGCTCCCGGAAATGCCGGATTTATGATCAACCCTATCATTTTAATACATGTTCTGTTGCTTTTGATAGTGATAGTGATAAAGATGTCGAGTAAACATAGTTAGAAGATATCCCCAAGATTGGTTTTAAAAATTTAGGAAATACTTGTTATATGAATAGCGTGACTCAAGTTTTACTTAGTTTAAATTATTTCAGATAATTTTTTTCAAAAAATATTTATTTGAATCATTTGAATGAAAAGGAATTGCAGGAAAATAATTGCATACTTCTCCGAAAATTAAGCAAAACTATTAAATCAATGTATTTGGAAAAGGAAGATGCATATGTTCCTTGGCCTTTGAAGGGGCAAGTTGATTATAATATCTCACCAGTAATATTTTATTTACTTAGTTTAGAGGCGATAAGCAGCATGATGCGAATGATTTTCTCGTAAATTTCCTCAATGTCATTAATGATTATCTTAAAAAAGAAGGAGATAAAGCCTATCACCAGTTGCTTGAGCCGTTTATTGGTGAGTTTCATTCAAAGGTGATTTGCCCAACATGCAAGGTGGAAAGTGAGAACAATTAAATATTCTTGCAGCTGTCTTTGCCTATAAAATCTAAATCAAAACAACAATTTTATCAATATACAGTGATCGAATCTCCCCATAGATATGTGAAAGGAAAAGCCTAAATTCTTACGAGCTGGTTGTGCATGAAAAAGAAAATACAAGCAGATTAAAGTTTAATATTCGCTCTAAAATAGCCTGAAGGCTTAGTTTAAATTAATGAGTCATAAAAAACTCCAACCCAAGCCATGAGAGGAAGTAGGGGAGAGCTTCTTTATTATAAAACTATTTCACATGCAGAAGGTGAATAAATTTTTGTATTTACTCTTGTTACCACGAATGTTGTGGTCAAATAAATTAAGAGATCTCCTTATGGATTGCCAATTCCCATCAGCGTCGACTATATCCAAAAAACTTTGGGTACTTTTTGGTTGCAAATTATAAAAACTTTCTTTAGTTAAAATTAAGCAATATGCTCATAAGCCGATACCATGGAAAAATAATATTTTATAAAAATTGAAGATTTGTTTAAAAAGTAGATAAAATAAGGAGAGGAGCCAAGTGAAACCAAGACCATTGAAGAACAGCAAAAATAAGAAAGTGAACACCTTGCCAAAATAGTGACTATTTTTAATAATAAACTAAGGCTATTTTCGTAAAAAGTTGGAATATAAGTATATGTCATTAGCACTAAAAAATTCAGAAATTTGTGCAAATTTTGTAATACAAAATGCAACGGATGTTGCTTACCTAAATCATTCGATACTCCTTTTGAAGATTTCTTTAGTGAAAAATTCAAGTAAGTGAGATTTTAAGTATTGCTAAGAGATCCGTTGCATATTCAATGCAAATAAATTGATAAATACTCAACTGGAGAACCTTCTATTCATGAATGTTTGGCTCTTTTTAGTTAACCTGAACAACTTGATGAGGAAAATGCGTGGTACTGCAGTAAATGTGATTCAATGTGCTTGGCTCTAAAATAAATGCATGTTAAAACATTTCCTTCTTTGTTAGTCTTGCATATTAATAGATTTAAAAATTTAGATGGAAAAAAACAAAAAAATAATGAACCAATTTTATATTCTGAAGTATAAACGTTTGGAGATTTTGAATACCGTCTGATTGGGGTGGTTATTCATGAAGGGACTATGGATGCCGGCCACTACTGGTCTATTGCTTTAAGGGGAGAAAAATACTATGTTTTTAATGATTCAAGAGTATCTGAAGTGCAAAATGTTTTTAATCGCAATGCCTACATTCTATTGTACCAAAGATTTGATTTTGCGGATTGATTGTATGTGAAATATGGACATTCATTATCTGTTTAATTTAGGATAAGCCATTTAATGTATAACTATATGATCTATTAAGAACAATTTACTCTTAACTATTAATTTAAAGTTATTTATCTATTAAAGTATCGAGAATAATTTTGAGAAACTTTTTATTATGCTTGCTAATTTATGATATATTTATCCATATTTTTGTTGGCAGCCAATTTATATGGATCTCAGTAAAAAAATTATCACAGGGTTACAACGCCGCTGGGGGCCTGTATTATAAAAACAAGTCGTCAATATTATTGCTTATGGATCAGGAGCTATGCCTCAAACTAATGATAAGAATGCATTCAACAGTAATACTCTTGATTTATTGATAGAAGTTAGACAAGCGTCTATTTTTCATCACTAACTCATTCGTATTTGTCCTCAAGATTATGCGGGAGCTGCGTATTTTCTCAAGTGGACAGGTGAGACTATTTTCCCCATGCATTCAAATCACATTGAATTAGAAGGCAAGAGAATCAAGTATTCAATAGTAAGTATGCTTAAATTAAGGTAAGATTTATATGATTGGAATCTTCTTAGTTTTGCAGGCAGACTGCAAAAGCCTTTCCTTGCAATTACTCCTCTAAAAGACGGTTTAGATGCCGGTATTGCTCGCAATAGGTAAAGTGCTACTGCAATAGCTTTACTAATGTTAGGAGGTAAGGCTAGGAATCTGCCTCACTGGTAATTATTCTTAAAAATTTGCTAATTAAGTTATATAGGAGACATACGTTTTAGTGTTGCCGCTTAAAACCCCAAAAAGGTATCAAATATAGTACATCACAACTTTAATCTTTTTCAGTAGATTTATTTGCCAATTCTTAATAAGTTTAGTCAAAAAATAAAGCCCTCCTTGCAAGTGTAATAAAACAACATATCTTTTCTTTACACTCCTGAAAGTTTGTCTTTTCTATTACCGTTTATGCCCGTAGGAATTATTTAAAAGCTAATGGAGATATATCCAGGTTAAAAAAAAATTGCTGACCGAATTTTACTAGCAGGAGCTTCTCATTTACCTCTAGATTTGAAAGATATTATCTGTAGAGTTAATCGACGGAGTTCGTTTTGGATGGCTGCGTAAAATCTAATAACAGGCTCTCCTCTTAACAATATGGAATATATATTGGCCAAATTAAAAAAGAGAAGTAAATGATGAATTTATTGATTAATAAATATGTTATCAAATATGAAAGTAATGTGAGTATCAAACCTCAACTCTTTAAAGTTGATGATGTGAAAAAAAGGAAATTAGGTTTATCTTATTGAATGCTAAATTTGATGTTGATAGAATAACAATAAATTAAATTAAATTAAATTTTATGGATGGTGGAAGAAATAATGCTATAATTTCAGTTAAAATATATTTAGCTGTTAAGCTACCATTCCTAAAATATTAATGTAACATAGCTTTTATGAACGATTAAGCTTATTAAATTTATCCTGTATATGTATTGTGCTCTATTGAATATTCCAAATACTCATCTTCAATTATAAATAACTTCATATAATTTACATTCATAAAAATAATAATCATCCCTTATGATAAACAAATTCTTTTTATGAACAATGTACGCCACCAAAAATAACCATTCATTGTGAAGACCTTTTATCAATTTTGAGCAAAGATAGAGTTGGTATGATAGTTTTAGTTACAACTGTTTGATTGGTCATTCGACTTGATCACAAAAATACTGAAAAATATCATAAAATTGATGAAGGCATGCAATAATATTTCCAAAAAACTATCCCCTCATTTATACAGCAAGTATTAATAATTCATCAGGATACAATTTTAAAAGTTTTTTCTTAATTATGAAGGATTTGCCAAATCGAGTATATTTATTATCTACATGCTCAATAGCAAAAATGACATTGTAAAGATTATCGTAGATGACTTGGTAATCTATAAAATTGAAAAATTAAAATTACTATACTATTAATAAGATGAATTATGCTATTTACACAAACATATTTATTTCTGCACTGCGAAAAATTTTAAATTTTTAGGAGGAGTCTTTTTCAATTTAGGCAAAAAAATATCTATTGCCAAATAATTTGATTGTTTAATACGGGAAATTGATGAAACTACTTTCTTTTGAAGAGAATAATTAATTAATAAAGAGTCTCAATGAATAATGAATGGAAAACTCGGCTAAATCGATGCAAAGCAGTTGAGGGTGGCAATTGGTTTTATTAAATTGTTGGCCTTTGCTTTTGTTTTAAATTTGAATTAATATTTAGATTATTTAATTATTATTTTCAAATTAAACATTATATATATTAGGACCACCAAAAAGCTATATTGAAATTTAAAGTACTCAATACCATAAGATGATGTCCAGACTGGAAAATTTCTAAGAGTAGCCTCCCCTCTGCTATGGTAGTCTGCTTTGAACCTACATATAACAGATTCCAAGCTATAAAAATAAAGGAGGTGGACAGCCTGTATAAGCAAAATTTTGCCTTTCAAATTTTAAAACGAGAAGATGGTCTTTCGCATGGTAAAAATACAGCTACAGTTTGAAAATGTGAAGCATAATGATAAACAATTGAAAATTCTTTAAATCAAATTTAGATTTAGCAAATAATGAATTATTTGTTTTATGAGAATGAACACAGTCAGAGCATACCTTTTGCGTTTATTCTTTACGCAACATGGTTTATTTTTATATTATTTTATAAGTTCTTCTTTATCATTTCAACTTTATTTAAGAGCCCCACCATTCCTTTTTAATGTCAAAATAGAATTTTAAAATATGGAACTTCATCTACATACCTATGAAGTTATTCTATGAGAAATTGGATTGATTGAAGTGCAAAATTATTTTTTTCTTGTTAGGGGTAATAAAAGTTTCTAAATTTTAATACTTTGGCCCTCAGAAATGCTGCAAGGCTTCATATGCTAAAAATAGTATATATATCCTCTTCTATATTTTTAAAACCCAGCTTTTTATGGCTTTTTAATATAATAATTAGTAAAATATCTTAAATGAGCAAAGGCAATGAATATTCGCTGTATAAGCGCAGGTACGCCCAAATTTCAATTAAAGTATCTCAATTTTAATACAGAAGCGAATGGCCCTGGTGGAAATGGTGGTGGAGCAAGGAAAAACGTTGGCTGAGGGATCAAGGAAGTTAAGTATAAAACCTTCGACTGCGAAATTAATTGTTAAAAAATATGAATAAACAGGCAGCTTCTTCATGAAAAAATTGAAAAACTAGACCAAAATTGAAAAAATAGGGTCATCTAGGACTGAAAATCATGCACAAATGATAAAAATAGAGGATGACAGAGAGTTACATCGAGTATAAACTCAACTCACTCCATCTCAAAACCATCTTGTCCCAAACGGGTACTACTGGGTCCTTTGTGATAACATCTGTTGGATCAACTCATTAAACAACATATGAATTCAAATTCTTTGATTTGTTCTCTTCATAATTATTGCATTTAGTTTAATAACAATTTATTATTTTTAAAATTCATCAAAGTGCTTTAATGATTAGGTTCAAAAAATGATCGAGGAGTAGAGACGGAAGAAAGAACAGCTCAAACCTCATAGAAATATGCTTTGCTTAAAAACTGTTGAAATTATGCATAATTGTTTTAATTCGATAAAATTTATTTGGGTGTGGGCTTCCATTCTTGTTTTATACTTAATTCCCAGCTTTGATGAAGGAAATAACTAATTTGATTTTCTGTTTTTATTTCTATGAAATAAGTTATTGCGAACCTCAAGTTTAAATATCAACAAATTGTATCAAAATATCAACACTTTGGAGATTTATATTAATGGAAAAGGCAAAAATGCTGGACAGTCAGTTGAGATCATAGTTTATGTAGCTCTAGAAAGTATAATTTATGAAGAAGGAAAAAAGTAATGTAATTTGATCACGAATGCATTGGAAACTTATATTCCCTTCACAGGAAAAAATAGTGGAGTCAAATTAGTTTTTTATCTGTATCTAACGACAATCAAAGACAGCTCACTGACGTTTTTAAAAAGCGAATATAGAAAATGCAAACCTTTTGAAATTAAATTCAAAAATGGAATGCTCAGGTTGTTAAATCAGGGCTAACAGCACTATCTGAATCTTAAAATGATAATTTCAAACCTGTTTAGCCATTGATTTATTTTCATCATTATAATCTTGATGAAAATAATGATTCAATTTATAGTTCCAACAAAATAATAAATATCATTAAAATTCACTTAGCAATCTTTATTATTGCTATTTGCCCCTGAAATGATCCCATTAGAAGCTCAGACTCTGTCTACCGAACCAAACAGTTCCACCCTTCCTTGGCAGCGCATGAATAAATTTTGTCATCTCCTTCGTAGACAGTGCCAGTATCAGTTAAATAAAAGCTATCACCTTCAGGACTGATAAATGCACATGCTATCACATTTTTCTCCTTGAGTTATCCATTGAAAGAATTTTGATCGACGAAATTAATGGTCTCGTGATGCCCAAAGCAGCTGATAATACCAATTTTGCTGCTGTTCTAGCTGTAATGAAAGTCAACAATAGGCACACCGAAGTTGTATATCTTGCTTTCCACTCTTTTGCTTCTCAAATTGTATATCTTTATCATCCCTTTGTATCCTGAGCTGAATATACGATCAGAAATAAATTTTATTGAGGTAATTGTGTCAGAGTAAGTTTGATAGAGAAAGGATTCGCCTCGATATTTTCCAGACACGAATCCATCACAATACCCTACAGCATAATTTTAAAGATCAATGCATTCAAGGTAAGAAATATTTTATTTTGAAATCGTGTCAACAGTACGGACTGCTGATTCCGATACCTCGACAAAGCGTTCCTCCTTGTGAGTGATGGTTCCAAAAACGCTTTTGATTTAAGCATGCACAGTTTTTTGTCGCTAGATGCAGCTGATGAACTCCTATTTATTGAGAATATAAACTTTTCCATCACCACCAGCAGTCCAAATATCTCCGTTCTTGTCAGTTGTGATCCTTGCAACGAATTTGTCGTGCTTGAGTTTGACCATGGCTATCTATTAATTGATTAGATTTAATACTACCAACTCTCCTTAGGCACTTCCACAGAGAATATAGATGGAATTAATTCTGCATAAAGTTCTTACACTGCAATTTTTCACGTTAAAGCAGAAAGCCTAATAAGTGGGTTTAACTTCTTTGAATTCAGTGTGGAACTACTCCTCATAGACTCTTTCGTTCATTTTTTTGAATGTTCTGTGCTCATTTTTGTAGTTACTATCTGTTAAGAGGAACTCATTTTCCTCATTATTAAGTTTTGCAGAGTCCTAAAAAAGTTATGAATGAACAAGTTCTCTCCTAATCAAGTCTAAAAAGTCAGGTCTTTCCCGCTAGCCATTTTTTAGCATTTCATCCAGCAAAAAGGTCAGTTCACTGATGCTTGCCTTCCTCAAGTTCTATAATGACTTTGATCCTTCCATTTCTGGTCCTTTTTCAATCTTCTTTAGTACTTACTAGACCGTTACACCCATGCTATAGACATCATCCTTGTAGGGATCAGAGACGGGTTTCAGTTTTTTATCTTTTTTATCATAAAATCGCTTTAGTTGGGGAGAACTGTAATGCAGAGTACCAGCATACCCCTCTGGTCGCATCCCACTGTAACAGCTAAGTCCAAAATCAGAAAGTTTGAATTCAAGTCCTTCACCGAATATAATAACATTGGCTGGCTTAATGTCTCGATGGACAATTCCCTTTTCCTGAAAAAAGGCACCAAGCTGTATAAACCTTGCTAAAAAATTTCTGACATGTTTGACGTTATACTGATAAGAGTTGTCTTTGATGCATTTTTCAAGAGAGGAGTTGCCGAGCTCCATGACTATGCCAATTTAGCACTAGTATCTGCGTTCTGGATTGGAGATGTTGAGATCGTAATATTCAAATATCTAAAATGAGAGGGAAAATACTTTAACGACGGACTAATGCTCCACTGTGGTTTGAATTTGAATTTACATCAAGGTTTCTTCCCTTTCCCGCATGCTCTTGCATTTTATTATTTTTAGCGCATAGGGTCGATGTTCCTGTACATTTTCGATCAAGTATACTCTTCCAAACTGTCCACGACTAATTTAAATCCCTTTCTTGTATTTTTCTTGAAACAGTTTGAGGCTTATTTGTCTTTTAGAAAGCATAGGCTGAAATATCGATGCAAGGGGAGTCTTAATTATTATATAATTTGAGTCAATTTGAACTCAAATGAACTCAAGAAAGATTAATATATTTGTCAAAGAATGTTGTGTCGGAAAGAGCTAACCATTATCAAAATCTTCAAGAATTTATAGATATCATGGCTAAACTATAGGCGCGACATCTCAATAACTAGCCACAATTGATAGAACGCAAGATAAAAACGTATGGTTTCGCAATTAACTCGCAATTACGGCATGTGACCGTTAATCGTAATTATTTAGCATTATAATATATTGGTGTAAATAAAATTCAAATCCAAATCACTTGAAATATTCAATATGACTATTAAAAAATAGTGTTTGGTGTCTACAAGTGATTACCTTATTCCAGCCTAAAAATATATTATAAAAAGTGATAATTTCTTGCATTGGTAGTATAATTTAAATTCAATAATTTATTAGACCAACTATCAATAATCACCATCTTCATATTTTCATCTCTCTCAATGACCACAGCAAATTCCTCCAAAAGACAACCTCAAGGTGTGAGAGGAAATCTGATTTATTGTGTCTTCCTGATAGTTGCCATTTTTTATAATATTATCATTTGATTGCAAATGGAGAGCTCAGGTAGAAACACAAATCTTTTCCAGTCATACTGGGAGATAATAATTACCATTCAGAAAGAAGTGCGATTTGGGGAAGCAGTATACGTTTGTGGGAGTCTTCCAGAACTGGGCATGTGGCAGCCACACCACGCTCTTAGGCTTAACTGGACGCAGGTATCACCATATCCACGCAGGGCCACAGGTGGGAAGGTGCCCTGATGGTTCCCAAGGGCACCACTCAGTCCATAGAGTTCAAGTTCGTAGTATCCGACTGGAATATCTTCGCCTGTAGTAATATCTATTGGTAATTGGGAAATTTTAACAGACGAGTCGATCTCTTCTACGCCCAGAACAGTCTTCTCTACAGTAACCATCGCTTAACGCAGCCGCTGAGTGGAACAAGTAAAGGGTAGTCATCTGTCTGCACACTCATCAAAATGACGATTCCCTTCCCAATTACTATATTGCAGGCAGTTTGAACTAACTTGGCCTTTGGAAAGATAAAAAACTTATGCGTGTCATTGATAAACCGCTCAGAGAGGCATTTGCAGTATATTTCAACAATGATCCTGACTTCACCAGCGAGGGCAGCATGGCTCGCATTGTTTCCTACAGTTTTACAGTGGGCAGAGAAGTATAATGGTTTAACTACTTCTATATTCGGGTTGGAGATACGATTCAAAGCGAAACCTACCCTGGCCGTGTTTTGCGATTAGAGAGTAAGCGATTCCAAAACGGGAGGATAAATGAGTTTGATTGGATGGGATGCAAGGTTGTGATTGACTAGACGAGTTTCGACCAACTCATTTTCGAAAAGATGAACAACCTAATCTATTTCGCGTGTCACCTCAAGAGTACCTCGCACTTTAACAAATTATTAGAAAAGAATATTACTGCCATCTTAAACCTTAATAGTCAGGAGGAAGACTTCACCATTCCCAACTATCACATTAAGAATCTATGCAAAGAGCACCAAATCTTGCTGTAAAATTGGACAATCCAGGATCTCACTGGCGTTAAATTCATTAAAGAGGCAGAGGAAATCATCACAATTATTGAGAATATGCTGGTTATTGGACATAGGGTGTGTATCCACTGCAGCCGCAAAGTTATGCGCTCAACCCCTATCAACATGCTTTACCTGACTATGTTTGTCGGTTATTCATATGGTTAGGCCCTGTAAATACTGAGTCGAGAAAATCCTCTCTCCGAGACTAACTGTCACGTAGTTCTCGAGGTGTATAATCTCGTCAGCACTAAAATACTGCGAGGAAGAACCACAATTCAGATGAGCTGATGATTATTTGTCTTAATTTGCACTTCGCAATCATAACAAAACTAAGTATTATCAGGTTTCCCTGAGTCTTTGCTAACGGAGTTGTGAACCCAGTTCAAGGATAACTAAATTCAGCCTCCGAATTTCTTCCTTGAGCTGGAGATTGGTGTTCTTATGGTTTCCAAGTATGCCAGCCATCTTCTAAATAGTACCCTTAAGATTGACAATCTGATCCGCGAGAGCTTTCTTGCCTTCGCTTTCGAACTCAAACATGGAGCCAAAATTGCTCATATTTTTGTGAATGCGCGTAAATTCCTCTGACAGACTGAACTGCATCATTTAAATTTCCTTGAGCTTTTTCATCTATACTCCTGTTATCTTTTCCAGGTCTGTTTACAGTTCCTTTATCTTCTCTTTCTGGGAAGTCATATCTTTTGTATAGTCCCGATAGCTGTAAGTCAACTCCTTCAGTTCGCGATCCTTCAGTTCAAGGGCATCTTCTGCAGCTTTCAGTTTCTCCTTCATCTCGACTATGTCCATTTTTTCATCTTTGCTGACGGCCTCCCTATACTTTCGCTCAAGCAGTTGATAGTTAATATGGGTTTGTTCAATCTCTCCTCGTAAAGATTTAACTTGATTTTAGTTTCTGCGGATATCTTAATTATTTCGTTGCTATTCGTTCAGTTCGGAGTAGTTGCGAACAGTATTGAAGATCTACTCCATCTCTTAGTCTAACAGTTTGAGGAATTCAGCAAGGGAGGAGTCTTAAACTAAATCAGGAATATTTTACCTTCTTGCTTGTTAAGACTCCACATTCCGGATCTGCCAAGATCAGGAAGCTCGAAGATAGGACGAGTGGGGGCATAGCGTTTGTTAGTGATATAGTCCTCCATCATCTTGGTAATTTTTTTCTTTTCTGAATGCACAAATCCTTGGTTGACGATGTTTAGATCCTTCCAAAGGAGACACTTGCGATAGATGAGAGAGCGAAGGAAATCTTTCATGAGTTTATCCTTCATGTTGACCACTTTAAACATTAGTTCCACAATATTGCTCTTGCTTTTGTCTACTTGTTCCCGCTCAATTTGTAGCAGACGTTCAAATTCATTGCGCAATTTCAGCCAACTGGTACGAATCTATAGGGTGAAGTATTGTTCTGCAGCGTTTAACAGCTAAGTCATTTAGCCTATTGTTATATCACAGATGCGAGCAACATACCGCCGAGACTATGATTCCTTGGAGCTTGGATCATTGGCCTCATTTCCCTGCAGAAAATTTTTAATATACTGCGTTTGTTTATTCATGAGCGGTTGAACATTGTTGAGTGTGCGTGTAATTTTGACCATGGAGCCTGATATATCAACATTCTTCTCCAAAGACTCCCTCGCCTCCACTAAGGATTGTATCTCGTGCCGCAATTCCTGAGAACTATTGAGAGTACTCTTCATAAAATGGACTATTATTAATCTGAATAATATTATTCAATAAACTAAACAACAGATCATTATTGGTGATTGGGCATCACGGGTGAGTAAACTTCAACTTCAACAGATAACGGCAACGAATTTGTTTTAAGTCATACACCACGTATTAGTTGTACTACAGACTGGTCTAAATAAGCACATTAATACGTTAGAAATACCAGTTTATACGAGTTTTCCATTGGGTACAAATACATCTTCAAGATATTCACCCCATTCCTATTTCGGAGCCCATTTACCCATGCCTTTTGTTGAGCTTTTGCCCTAAGGCATCAAATTTGCATAGTAATTGGCATAAAATTGTTCGTTACAATTACCAAGCGCAACCTAGCAAAGTAGAATAAGTCCTTGAGTATTGATTTTAGAGGTATGGCAGTAGTTACCTGATTTACTGATGATATCTGCGAAATATACTCCTTTTCCGAACATGTAGCCTGTAACTGGAGCTTAGGGAGGAGCAATTCTGATTCCTTGACTTAAAATGCCTACAAAATTAGTGAGACGGGAGCCATGACAAAGAAGTCGTTTGTTCGTTATATCTTTTGCATATCTTTACTCTTATAGAGGACTATAAATAGTATAAATAGCTTCTACTTCGAGAGCATACTTGTGTTTAGGTGCATGAGTATTCTCAACGTATTTGAGAATAGTCCTATAGACTGGGTCATCCTTCTCGAGAGGGGTGATTTCGACCTGCAATTTGAGGTAATTGGCATCAAGTTCGTTGATTTCGCTGTTGACATTTGCCTCATTAATGAGATTTGAAAATATCTGCATATCCTCCAATGATTGTAACATCTAAAGCTTATCTTTGATCTTCTTTTCAGTATCAAGGATGTAATTGCAGATATTTTTCATGCCGAAGTCGTGAGGAATCTGTGAGTAGAAGGCGTTGCTCCATTGACTAATATTCTCCTTGCGTCTCTTGCTCTTTACTTCTTCAATCAACTCCTTTAAAGCTTCATAGCCTTTGATAATGCAGGATTTCGCTATTTTTCCGAGAGGCATCTTGTTGGCGTCAATTCCAATTGATCGAAGCTGATTATTCATCATTTTCATGTCAAAGATGAGTCGAATTAAGCTTTGCAGCCTCGGCTCTAGAGTTGATTGAACTTCAGAAATGTTCTTCTCCTTTCTGATTGGGTAGTAAAAGTTCCTTCGTTTTTCTTCGTAAGTAATTTCAATGATTTTATAATTCTTCTTAAGCTTTTCCTCCATTTTGCTGTGATAGGATTTGATTGCATCTTCAGGTTTTACTGGTCCAGTTTCTGAGTTCTGCCCTTCTAATCCTACTCGTCCATATCTTGTGTAGAAGTAGCAGCGGTCTGGATCTTCGTTGGATTGAAGAACCTGCATGATATAAAATTTATTAATATTCCTCTAGACACTGGTATGATTGAAAGTTGCAGAATAAGGACCATTTTTGTCGATGTATACTTTGACTAAGTTGGGACGAGGGTAGTATTGGTCGACAAGAATTCCTTTGACAGGAGGTCGAACTGCGTTTACAGGAGGCGGCCTTACTTCTGTTGTTAACTTTTGATTTTTGATTTTCTTTATTTTTTATAGAAGTGCGAAAGTTTTTTAATACTTAATTTATTTTTACCTTTACTTATTATGTGTTTGTTATAAAGAAATGGGGGTTGCTTAGGTTTTTTACGGAGTCTATAGTATATTCTTTTAATGCTCGACTTTTGCTTATTATAACTAAGGTAGTGAATTGTTTTGCATTTTTTATTCCCTCATTTAATTAGGTCGGTGATCATGCTTTTCCCTTCTATCTTTATTAGGTGATTCATAATGCCTCTTTTTTCTTTATTTTTCTTAGCTCACTGATTATCCATGCTTTTTGGGCCTTTCTCTCTTACGCTATTTCTCTTCGCTGGCCTAAATTGTACTTTCTCTTAGTATTTAAGAATAAATTTAGCCTACGCATTATACCCTCTCAACTCTACCTGCAGACCGAGTTCTCGGTATTGAATTCATTTCTTGTGTTAAAATGTAGAAGGGTTTGATCTAAAGATATCGTCATAATAAAATAAGCATATAAGCCGTATGAATATAAGCAACATCAGGATAGTATGCTCATTTGCTATGTATCTTCGCTATAAATTATATAAATCAATAATAAATTTCAAAGTCGCCTTCCGACTATGCCATTAATTTTCTTTTGCTGCTCCTGCCTTGCCTACACAGTCTATAGCAGTTTGGTCACCTTGATGACCTCCTTCTTATTTCTTGTTTATTTTCTCATTCGAACAAGCCGATTCCGTTCCTATATATTAGGTGGGCATTGATAGTCGACATCAATGAAGCTGTTCAACTGTTCCAGCACTCTCCTTTTGATCTGCTGATGCTAATTTTAATCGTATATGGATTTCCTGAGCAACTAAATTTATAGATTATTCTGATCGTTTATGGATTGCTGTCGGGAAATGATTTGCTTTTCGTATTTCTGGTCTTTGGGCTACAACTTTTGCTTCCAATATTCATTAATTTCATTAGCATTCTGCATCTCATTCTTGGTCTGAATCAATTTGTTACAGGAGGCGTCCTTGTAAATTATTTCAGATTCGTCTTCTATTGAACTATTTTCTTTCTCCCTGCCTTTTAGTTTATAAATATTCCTATAGATAGCTTTAGGAGTTAACTGCCCAGCAGCTACGCTTATTATATCCTAAAATGTCAGATGAGAGAAATCGAATTATACAATTTAATGACCTTTTGGCTCTATTACTTTTCTGATGATAGTCCTGGCTTGCCTAGAGAGATCTTTGTCAAGATGAATTTTGTTTTTGGAAGAAATAAGAGAACTAAAATCAAAATAACACTTATCCAGGATGTTTTTCTGCTACTGCTCGAATAAAATTTTGAAGACATTAAAATTGTTGCCCCTCTTCCTAAAATAACTGACTTACTGCATGGATACGATATCTTTAAATTGCATTCTATTTGAGCTAAATATCGTCTTGTCCTATATCTTCAAAGCCATAGACGATCTTCGATGTTATGGAACATCCGCTGCAACATTTCTTGGAATGCCTAGATGGGCAACACTCTTTTGAATGACATTACTTAGACGACAAGCACTTTCTTGATTTTTTATTAAATGCTTACTGTGCTTTTGCTGACTTAGTTTTCTATCTCGTTCCTTGAACTTACTAAATTCATCGATTAAATTTCTTCTACTACGTCTACCAGTCTAATCTCCAATAATAGTGTCAGACGAAATATTCATTTGGCTTTTAGCATGTTGCTGATTGACTAGAAAGGGATTATTTTAGTAGCCCAAGTAGAGCTGATTGCGTTGCAGTCTATCTTTGACCCTTAGCTAAGCAATCTTCTCAAGATCTAGCTTCGCTTTTATATTCTGTCGTTTGATTTAGGTAAAAACTGGTCCTCGAATTTTGCCATAGGATTCAATTTCTGAAAAATTATACAATTTAATGCCCATGTACGATCGGCTAGTGCTTTTACTGTGGCTCTTGCTATGGCTTCTATTTTCTTAGACATTGGATACGCTCCTATTCATTTAAATTATTAATTTAACTGTAAAAATAGGCATATGTCTATTCATAGCGAGACGTTGATGGCATTTGTTGTTAGCTGTTTCACTGTTAATTCGAAAGATCGTTTAGTAAATATAAGAAATTTAATACTAATTTTAGGTTCAGCTATGAGAAAGAGATCAGGAGAGGCAATATGATTCATTAATGGTTGCAAATAATATTATAGAGTGTTTCTATCTCTGAAATAACCAAATCAAATATCAACGATTATTTGTAACAATCTGTAGAGGTCTTAATACGTGCGCACGTGAATTATAAAATATTCATTCATTGATCGACATGACCCTACACCGCAAACCAATCAGGACCTTAGTTCCCGCCTATCTGCTCATACTCGCAGCAAATGTGGGAGGCGCCCTACTTATCCTTCCCATCTCTATTCAACTGTTGATTAACACCTGCTGCTGTGTCTATATCGGATGCCTCCTTTCAACATGCCTCGCTAAGGATGACAAGGGGCATCTCGTGACCTTTTCAAAATCTCTTGGGGAAGACGAATCAGTGATCAGCATGTCTGATGCGAAGCGATTCCCCCTCATGGCGTCTGCCTTTTTATTTGGATTCTACATCCTCTTTAAGTTTCTTCCTAAATAGGTGTTCACATCCATAATCAACGTCTACTTCTCTCTGACGACTGTCCTTTCAGTATCCTCAATTTTTGTTGATTACCTCCCATTCTCGTAATCTCAAAATCGCATCCTGTTCAGCACCAAAGTGCCCTCATTCATCTAAAAGATCTTAGAGATTAAAAAGTTTGAACTTTCACCGGCAAAGATAGTCTGCCTTATTGGAGCCAGTCTACCTGTTGGTTTCTACTTTTTGACAAGACATTGGTCCTTAAACAACATATTCGCTATCCTTTTCTCGCTTGTGGGTCTCAAGAGTCTTAGTCTAAGTACAACTAAAACTGGACTATTCCTGATGTGGGCTCTGTTTTTTTATGACATATTCTGGGTTTACGGAACTGATGTGATGGTAACTGTGGCAAAGAACTTGGACATTCCCATTAAAATAGTGTTCCCCTATCTAAACGCCTAAGGTGATTTCAAAACAAGTATGGTAGGTTTGGGAGATATCGTTATTCCAGGCATATTTATTTCTCTATGTCTCAAATTCGATATTGAAGCAGCCTTCGAAAAGAATAAGTAGATGAAGGAATATAGCCAAATTGAATTGCCATACTTCAATATGTGCTTGGTTGGCTATTTCTATGGAATCATCTAAACCTTCCTGGCAATGTTCATCTTTGAGCACCCTCAGCCAGCCCTCCTCTTTTTGGTTCCCATGTGCACCATTCCTGTCTTGATACGAGCCTTTTTCAGAGGATAATTCTTAAAGTTTGTAGAGTATGACACCGAACTCAAAGCAATTTAAGACGAAAACAAAGAAAAAAAGCAAGACTGAGCAGTCTAATGAGTTATATATACTCAATATTTTATACTACCTCATATTCAATAATTGAGCTTAATAATGCTATACCTATCATTAACTCGATGGTTTTCTCAAATGAGCACTCCCATAGACGCCATCTTCCCTCTCGGCATCATTGTCTTTTTCTTTTGAGGAGGTTCGTGCTAATCTTAGTCACTCTCATCCTAATGGATAATATTCTAAAAACTAACAAGCAGGGGTTCAATGACGCCTTTCTCATTAAGATTGGGCTAATTCGTAAAAAGACTCTACTTCGTTTCAGTGCCTTCAGTAAACCCATAGGCGGAGAACGATTTACAGAAGGATTTCTTCTTTCTCACGAGAAGTTTCTGCTCAAGCAGGTGATTCTGATCTTCTAGAGTAACTTTGATTTTATCGTTTAATAGTTTCTATTTTTAATCTACGACCTTTATCATCTCCTACACCTATTTGCGAGTCACGTCTTTTTTTGTGCGTCGGCCGATTTAATGCACCATTTTCTACTGCTTTTCCTTAAATTTCAAGGCTTCAATCCTCTCAGCCTCGTCTTTACTATTCATCTTCTTTCTGATTGGACTTTACTTGGCAGGGGCAACTTCTTCTTTTTTCTATTCCACAAACAACTTCTTGTCAGTGTAGAATATTTAATCCATTTTCTTCTTGAAATACAGAAATTTGTGGCTTTTGATGGATTCGTAATATTCTATGCCCTGAGAGTAAAGAGTGAGTAGATTGCAAATGACATCGTTGGATGGCACTTCTGACAGTTTGAATTCTATTTAGTTGTCCAAAATGCTCTGTGCGAAGTCTTTGGGTAATTACAGTTTATGGGACTGTCTCATTATTTAATAATAACAATAACAGCGCTAAACGATTGGGGTAGTTGTATTTTGCATTTTGTAACAAACAAGTTCAATGAACTTGCTTATCAACTGATTAGTAATACTCAAAGTATTGTCTTTTGATTAACATCGCCAAGGAATTCATCATCTCACCCGTATTGATATTTGAAGTTCAATAATAAAGGATACAAATTCAGTCATTATTTCTTTTCAAGGAATTGATTATTCGGCTTCTCCTATTATTATGATGGATTCTTATTCTCGCCTGACTTATAAGGCTCCTTCTCTTGCTATACATTCTCCATTTAATTCTGCTCCTCATCCCGCTTTTACTCTTCCTACTGGTTCGATTCGGCCTCTGCTTTGAGTCTTCTCAATTATTCTTGATACGTTCGCTGCAATTGCTGAAGCTGTTCAATCTTTTGCATACGTTCATAGAGTATTTGCCTTTAGTTGAGGATCTTATTTCGTTCATCTTGGAGTCTTTCGTACTCTCTCAACATACTCTGACGTTTCTGTTCAAGTTCGCCATTCTCCTCCCGTAATTCCTAACTTTCATTCTGCTCCTCGCGAATCTTTCTCTCCATCTCCTGGCGCTGATGTTGCAGATTTTCTTTTTACTGCATAAGCCGTAGATTGTCTTCGCGTTCCCTTTCAATTTGCCTCTTATGCTCCTCCAGTCTTTCTTTCTCCTTTATGAGTTGCTCACGTTCGCGGTAGAGTTACTATCTTTGGCGCTCAGTGTTGGCAATGTCTTGATATCGAAAGCCGATAGTGGCCATGTCCTATTGAATCATGTTGCAGATGCGATCAGCTTGCTTGGAGTGGTCCTCCTACAGCCATCGGCAAACGACATAGAATAGCTTTTGCATAACTATCTCTATTTAACTTATATAGGGCAGAATAAATGATTGAAATGATACCTTCATCTCATACAATTCAAAGATAATATGTTGGCCGCATCAAAATGGCAGTTAACATTGCAGTTAAAAAGAATCACTGTTTTTTACGCTACTGGGAAGAATACTTTTCCCAGTCCAAACCTAGTCCCTCCTACTTTCGACGAACTAGCACCTCTCGGAGCATTTTACGCATATGGTCATAGTTAGGCTCCTGCTCGAACCCTAAACTTTTAACATAGTCAAAATAACGCACCAGCACATCAGCATCATCTCCAATTTGAGCACAGAGCTGCTACATAGAAGCATGCTTCTTCATCTTACCGATCTCAGCATACTTTTAGTTTTTGTTTTGAATCTGAATGCCTTGCCAGGGTAGTTTTCCCCTCACAAAATACAATAATAAATAGCCCAGTGACTCGAGATCATCGCGGCGACACTGTTCAAAACCCTAATGAGAGGCTATACTAGCGTAACGAGCAGTTCCCACAAGACTCTTTCCTCCTTTAATCGGGATATGTTGCCCAGTTCTGAGGTCTTTGTAGCGCTTGGCTAGTCCAAAGTCGATGATGTAGACAATTTTACTGTGTTCTCCCCGTCCTATCATAAAATTATTGGCTTTGATATCTCGATGCACGAAGCCCTTCCTGTGAATCTGCTCGAGTCGCGTGATGATCTGTATGCCAATGTTAATTGTGGTTGAAATACTTAACTTCTTTCCGCTGCGTGCAGATATCCATACCATAGTTGGAAGAGGTCCTCCAGGGACTGCCCCAGCAATTCAATGATCATGAAAATGCGATCGTGCTAGGGATCGCTTCCGAAGTCGAAGAGGCGGGTGATACCGGCTGAGTAATACAAGTATTACTGATGCCTTGAAAGATTTGATAGAGCTTAATCTAGTACTGAAGCTGTCCATCGCCCTTGCCCTTCTTTTACTATATGACTGACTACTTACGAGTTTAGCTGCAAAGTAATCTTTGGAATCGAGGTGTTGGCCTGAGTGGAGTGGTATATACAAGTGTAGATGGACCCGAATGATCCCGAGCCGATCTTTTCGAGCAGTTTATACTTCTTCATGAGGACCACGGAATGACTGCTGTTGCTCTCCATTTTATTATATAAGTTCGATTTAAATTATATGCAAAAATTCAGCATATAGAGTTTTAATTTGTGCAGAATAAAGACAACTGCTGATCAACGATCCACTTCCATAGCCTTAATTACCTATTGCTTTAGTTGCGGAATTTTGACTGCGCATTTAGACTGTATTTCACTTGTTTTCACTATTTCTTGTTCATTTGAGCCTAATCTGTATTATCTGATAATAGTATGAACTGGCTCTATTTGTTGCTATCTGTCTATTTGATTGCACTTCTTGTGGTTGTGCACAGCAGTCTACTATTTTGCACAGGAAAGCATTGCCTCTTTAATGCCGGCAAATCACTATTACCGATTCAACTCGAATCAATGTTATTTCAAATCCTGAAAATAATTCCACTACCATTGTAAACAATCCAAGCTATCGCTAACCTTCTCCTCATTGGAGATGTCGTGTTTATCTTGGTTGTTATACTGAACTTTGTGAAATCAATAATCAAATACATTTGCTACACTCTCATCATTATGGTTGTGGTATTGCTGGCTCTGTATTTCATCACGGAATATATCAAACACAACAAATAGTTCCGAATCGAACGATAATGGGAAAATCTGCTTGATGAGGGTGGAAAGATCATGGAAGGGATCATGGGTTCAGCAAAGGATTTGATTAAAGGATTATCGAATTGAAAACAATCTCGTTGATTTGCATTAGCCTCTTTGCTAACAAGATATTTATCATCCAAATTAACAGTATTTCGAGGCAGTTATAATATAGAAAAGGAAGTAGGGTATGATAATATGAAGATCATTGCTTCTTAGAGGTGGCCTTGCTGAGCCATTGGAAGCCCTCATGTAGACCGTCTCCTGTGAGAGCGCAGGTTCCTTGAATATTCCAGTCTCTTCCTCTGAGAGTATGCAGACCCAACTTCTCCACAACTTCTGACACACTCATCACACACATATCCTGCTTGTTTGCAAGCACCAAAAGGACTGCGTCCTTGAGCTCATCCTCAGACAACATTTTCTGAAGTTCCTCACGTGCAATCTCCACTCTTTCTTTATCTGAGGAGTCGACCACATAGATGAGGGCTTGAGTGTTTTGATAGTAATGTTTCCATAGTTGTCTAATTTTATCTTGACCTCCGACGTCCCAGACGGTGAACTTGACCTTTTGGAACTCAACGGTCTCCACATTGAATCCAATAGTGGGAACTGAAGAAACAACCTCTCCGAGCTTGAGCTTGTAGAGAATGGTGGTTTTTCCAGCTGCGTCCAAACCCAACATCAAAGCGCGTAGCTCTTTCTTTCCGAAAAGTGAGTCAAACAGTTTAGTGAAACTAAGTCCCATTTTAAATATACAAACTTCAACACAATCAAAGGGATTTAAACGAAAATCTGACTCGGAAAAAAAGGAACCTTTTGTCAGAAATGATCAGATTACCAGCAGGAAAGCAGGAGCATAGGTGGCTTAACAGGCTAGAAATGTTCATATTCATCAACCAATCCAAATCATAAGCAGTAGATCGCACTGTCCTTCACTTTCTTTAGACTCACTCCTGGACCGAACAGCTCCTTTATGTTAGAAACGCCAAACTGGATCATGGTGGGTCGTTCGAGACTCAATCCCCATGCAATTACTGACACATCTTCGGGAAAGCCCATAGGTCGAAGCATTTCAGGTCTGAAGATACCAGAATTTCCAATTTCCACTTTACGCTTGAGAATAGGGTGATGTCCTAAATAGGGAAAAATATACCAAATACTTCCATTGATGGTTCAGTGTAAGGATTATAGGTAGGCTTGAACCAGATCTGCTCAATGCCAATCTTTTTATAGAATTATGTGAGAACACCAATCAGGTGATGAAGTCCAAGGTTACGATCAATTATGAAACCTTCCACCTGATGAAACTCAGCCAAATGAGTGTTATCCAGAGTTTAGTTTCTAAACACACGATCGATGGAGAAAAATTTACGAGGCCTAAATGGTTTTTATTAGGCTATCTGCTTAAGATAGCGAGAGGAAACTGCAGTCGTATGTGTTCTGAGAAGGTTTTTAAATGCCTATTGAGGCTACCATTCATAATCGTAGCCAACACTTCCGAACCCACCCTTCTCATGAATGTTTTTAACTGCTTCAAAATATTATTTATCCTCCACTTTGGCGGCTTCTGGGTGTGAAATAAAGAAAGTATCGTGAGCGTCTCTGGCAGGGTGAGCTTGTGGCTGGAAAAGAGAGTCAAAGTTCCAGAAAGAACTTTCAACGTATCTGTCAGTCTTCATCTCCTCAAAACCCATCTCAATTAATATCTAAACGAATTGTTGCTTGGTCTTCATCAGGAGATGCAGGTTGCCATTCTAAATTTAAAGTCCTTTGGAAGCAGGATTGAATTCTTTAAATGCATTTTTTTCCCACGAGTTGTCAGCGAGCATAGCACTGGTCAATTCTGGAACAAGTTCCACCTTTTTCTCCCGATAGTTATCTCCTCTTGTGATAATGTAATTAGTCTCTTGCTTTTCCTCTGCTAGTTTACGACTCCTAATTGCCTTTATCTCCTCCTTTGTGAGCAACTCAGCCTTGCCTTCCTTAATCAAGATAAGCTTTTTTTGATCTTCGTCTTCAAAAGCTTCTTTGGTGCGAAAAATCTTGTTGTCTTTCAGCACAACTATCTTCTTTTTCATTGCATTTCCGAATCCAATCTTGAAAGATTCTTTAAGATCGGCCTACACAATCTATTTGGGTGTTCCCTACAAACTGGAGAGGTTATAGATCCTCGCTTCAGGGGTGCCTCGCAGTGCATAGGAATCACCTTATGCAGTTAGAACTATTCTCACAATTTTTTTATTTTAGAGTACGATATAGTTGAGGCCTACTAAGCCGTTTAGCTCAGCGTAAAGGGCTTCGTTTGTAAGTCCAAGTTGTGCCTGCAGCTACAAAGAATCGAGCTTTGGGTTGTTAGCCAGCTGTTTGAGGATTTGGTCTTGCGTATCTGCGATCATTTGTTGATAATATATAAAGATAGTATGAATATTAGTGAACATAATGGTGCAATTTTTTCCCTATAATGATGTTAATCGTTAAGTGTTTACATTTAAGGTAACTACAAATTTCGAATATATTTGAACCATATTTTCTGTTTAAATGGCAAATAGGCTGTTGAGATTTAATGCCATTTGCATTTGGTCTGTTCTTCGCTCATTTTTATGATTTCTTTCTTTTCAATGACGCTTTTACTTCTTTTAATTGATTACATCAAGTTTACAGTTATCTTTATTTGGATTATCAATTACAATTTTTATCTTATCCATGATCTAATTCAAAAATATGATGACAAAATCACGAGTGATCGCTCCACGATTGGAAAGAGCGCACGAAAATTTTTATTCTCTTCAATAATTAAATATTTATACTTGAGTTAGGGAATGGGTTCAACCCAGCATAAGAAGACCCAAGAGGAAGACAACGTCTTTGCAATGAAGGAAATGATTAAAAAAAAAACTGTTGTTGATCCCACACAATTTTATGAGTTTATGGGCATGCTGGGAGAGGGAAAAACATCAGAGGTATTCAAGGCGCGCTCTCTGGTTACAGGACAATTTCGTGTCATAAAAAAGGTATAGAAGGCATGGAATCCAAGTCTAGGCCGGCACCTTGCCAATGAATATGGTATTCTGAAGGAAATGGTAAGTTATTTAACATTTAGGATCATCCTAACATCATCAAAATGTATGAAATGTTTGAGAACAACAGTCACTATTTCATTATCACTTAATTTCTAGGCGGTAGTGATGTTCTAGAACTACTACGTGAGAGCAAACACTTCTAGGAAGAACTAGCCTTTAGCATATTTTATCAGGCTTTGCTAGCTATAGGCTACCTACATAAGGCTAAAGTTATGCATAGGTAACTTAGGTATAATTCAGAGATATAAAACTCGAAAATATGATCTATGATCGTTCAAGTGGCAGTCTCAAACTAATCGACTTTGGCAGTGCCTTAAAATTTGATTAATTTTCTCCAAGATAGCGTCGATGCACTGGAACAGTATACTATTTTTGATATAGATACATTACATAGCTCCAGAAGTCCTAAACAAGTACTATAATGTTAAATGTGATATATGGTCCTTGGGAATTGCACTATACGTCTTATTGTCAGGAAATGCTCCTTTTGGAGGCAAAGACCACCCTTAAATCATTGAAAAAATACATAAATAACCGATCAATTTTAGTTCACCAGTTTGGGGAAGTCGCTCAAAGGAGGTGAAAGGACTCATAAGCCGAATGTTATAAAAGAATTTCGAGAAGAGAATAGGAGTCGGAGAGATCCTAAACGATCCCTGGGTCGTGCGTCACAGAACAAATCGAAAATTATTGTAAAGTGAAAAAAAAATGGTGCACTCCTGCCTTGAGAACATGATGCGCTTTAAGGTAATTTATGACTAAGATAGAAAATCAAAATTAGTGAGATTCAGTTGGGAGTGCTCATCTTCATGACTAATTTCATTATTCGGCTGGATTGTGAATTTGTCCTGCAGAAAGCATTTCATTAGATAGATAGGCATCATGATGGAGGGATTGATGAACATGAACTGCGAGATTCTCTCGTTCATTTTATGGAATTCAGCACAAAAAAGGCTGAAATATCCGCAAAGGAACTCATGCATTGCATCGACTTTGATAACTCAGGAGAAATTAGTTATTCAGGTACCTTTTTCATTATTTAGAGTTTATTATTGCCTCGAGTGATCTAAGGGAGGTACTTTCTGCTGATAACATTGCGCGCACCTTCGCTTTTATCGACACTGATGGCAGCGAAAAACTATCAGCCGAAGAATTGAAGGCTCGACTGGGTGACCATCTTTAAGAAAGTCACTATGAGAAAATAATTGAGCAATTTGACCGAGATGGCGATGGGGAGGTACTATTTCCTTAACTAAGATAAGCCGACGTGAATTTTCAAGAATGATGGAGTAATTGCTGAAGCACTATTGATATTTAAATCTGGAAAGAACATATATTATGCATGATCATTTATCAGCTGGTTTCTTTCCTAACTTCAATTTTACTCGCATCTTTTGCATACCATTCAGGTTCAAACGCTGAAAGTTTTATTTGTTTTATTTCACACAACTCTTGGGGGAACGACCCACCACCCTCTTCATCACCTATGGACGGTTTTACAGAGGTTTGCATTTGGATGGCAGCAGGGGCGAATCATCAGGTCGATGGCCTAAACTTCCCTTCAATTTTATCCTTTTTGGAGTTTTACGCTCGGTAATCTGTTCACAAGGGTTGAACATAGATTCAAGGCGTGGATGATGGAAACGAAAAGCTTAATCGATGGTGGCAAAAGTGGGAGATCCAAAATATTTAAATGGATCAAACAGTTTTTTATTTAAGAGCAGTTCCTGTTTGGCGATTATTGTCTCAAAGACTTCGTCTGACTGTATTTCTGAGTGAGATGTATGGAGGAGTATCTTAACTTACGATGGAGTAAGCTGTTCAGAGAAGAAAGAAGTATCACAAGACTTGGCCCTGCCAATTTGTGCCCTTTTTTTAGCGTTACAGAACGTCTAGAGCATGGAGTTCGTATATTCCATCTGTTAAAGTATATAACACTAGTAATTCCTAACAAAAAGCAATAAGATTTTCCAATTGATCACATGAAAAATAAAATCCGATGCTGGCAGTCTAATTAGCAAATATAATAAGAGTAGACTGCGTATCTCATCAAATAACAACTCAACGTATTTTTTTCATTTTTTTGATGGTGTTCTGTAGTATATTATTACCTTCCTCGTAATTTTATCAAAATTATTTTCCCTCAAAATAACCAAAACTGCAAAATAATCAACAGGAGGACATTTTCCAAAGTCGAAATCGTTGTAAATGAGTCAATATGAAATTTGTTGAAAAATCTCATGATGATGACTTCAACATCAATCTACCGTTAAATATCTGAAAACTTTTTTTGAACTCGTTTTAAGTTATTAAGCATTAAAACATGCTTTTTAACAATTTTTTGTATTTTAAAATTGAAGGTTCCAAACTAATATCATGATAAGTAAAATGAAAAATGAAGCCTTTTGACAGAACAAAAATATAAATCCTTTGAAACCCCATGAATTAATGAAATTACCACTGCAATTAAAGTGGCAATATCGAAATTGGTCGATGTTGATAGCTGAGGTCGTTTATGATTTAATATAATCTGTGATAAATATGTATGATTATAAAACCAAGCTAAGCTCCACATCTATTTTATAGAAGTCTTGCTTTTGCGAAAACAGGGGCGGATTGTGCAAGCCCGTGGCAAATTGAGTGCGAATGGCGTCCTTTCCAACATTCTAAAATTTAGTCATTTCGCATCAAATTTTGTTTAAACATCAAGTTTTAAAAAAGATAAAATTATTTATTCGGCCACCACAAACCACAAGGATTCGAGTAAAGGAATCCAAGGAAGTGTTTTTTGTATAATGTATTAAAAAAATATGGGGAGGAGGGGTCATCGAAAAAGACCATTTTGCGCTTGATTGAGGGAGTATGCTATGATTTTAGGGGAGTTTATAAGTTTATGTGACATTTATTTGATAACTTAAACCCCAATCGCCCTCCCAAATATAATATTAAAATGGAAATCAAAGTTGAAAACCTTTAAGTTTTTTGTTGGAAAGAAGTAGAAGAAACCATATAACTGGCCTTTGAAGAACACCCCCATGCAGCCGCCAATAACGAGGACCCTTAAACCAAAAATCATGATATGCATAATTTCAAAAAGATGGAAGTGGAAGACAACGCCGTCCTCGACTCAGAGGTCTATGTTTCGTATCAGGAGGGCAGTCGGGAAACTTTCGAAGGGGAGGGCAGAATCCCAGGTAGCCATAAACTTACGGCTGTTCTCGAAGGTTCCCTCGATATTGACATGGCCAACAACGTGTTTCTGCTCCCAGAAAAGGCCGTCTTACCATTGATTACCGTCCGCATCGACCCTAGTGAGGTTAAATTTTTTGAAGAGACAGCAGGTGGTAAGGACTGGAAACTGGTGGTCGAAGTGTTATTCGCTTAAAAAAGTCATTCGAGTGAAAAATATAAGGTTTTCAGGGGAGGAATCGGAGGAGCTGCCAGAAAAAAATTTATTGGCGGATAGACCATTTAATTTAAAAATTTAAGAGTGAACTATGCGTCCTCAATGGACAAAAACTCAAAAATAGTTATAGTGCTCTATCAGTTGACCGAATCCAGAAAAAAAGTGTTGCGGGAAATACTGATCTCCAAAGACCTATTTATAATTGAAGAAAACAAACTGATGGTGATTGATACACAAGATGGATTACGCCAATACTTTGACTTGTTCGGTAGTTAGTTTATGGATAAACTGCCGACACCGTTCAAGGCTAGTCGAAGTGAACGGCATGCTATTCATGAATAAATTGCCACCCTTGAAAAATATTTGACTAAGAAGAACAAGAAATTCTTGAATGTGGTTTATCTTTCGTTCAAGTTTCCTCATTTCTGCTAACTCTACTTCCGCATGCCCGAGGGTTCGCCTCCTGACGACTAATCCGAAGAGCAAGTGCCTGCTAAACGTCTTGCCCTCTCTTCAGTCCTGACTGAAGCAATGAAGTAAATTGAAGATCTGAAGTTAGAGGGAGAGATCTAAAATGTATGCAACTATGTGAACCCTGTTTGTAAATTGATATTTCGTGTGAATATAAACCTTCGACGCGTTCGTATCTTCGTAAGGAAGTAGTTCACTGAAATTCTTAGCATTGTGGTAGCTGAGGAGTGGAAGTCGCCTGATGGATTTGCTCGTTTCCACAATGCCAAGGAGCTCAAAGAGTTTTATCTATAGTATTATTCTTATGCCCGGAAGTGCAAAAGTTCAGAGAGCTATAACAAACCACAACTCGGAATAAACTCAAGCTCAGCCCTACTGAATGCTGAACAGGCAAGAAAGGCAATGCGCAAACCAGAGGACTAGGAGTATCAGGAAGATGGAGACGAAGACTAATCTGAGGTTGACTAATAGTCCAACGAGGGATGTATTAAGCCAATTAACTAAGATTCAGGGGATAAAAAGGGTAAAAAGCCTAACATGCTCATAAAACGGCTCTACCCTGTTAATAAAAAGCCCTCTACAGGAGCTAATAACGTCAGTCCAAGGGAAAGCAAATATCCTACAAGGAATAAAACAAGAGCCCAGGATTGCCAAGAGTCATCTAATAATGAATCTAAGCGTAATCAATTAAACAAAAAACAAAAGGAGAAGGAAGCCCAGAAGAAACCCCAAATGACAGGTATGCAGGGCTTGCCTAACATGGGGATGATCAATTCGTTGAACCCTCTTATGCCTTTTCAAGTGATGCCTCAAGGTGGGCAAGCTCCGATGCTTGGCATGTTTCCTATGATGCAAAATGCACAAAAGTAACTTAATTATAATTTAGAAAAGACGGGACACCAGGATTACCTGGGCAGAAGATGCCTCAAATAGCTGCTATTCCTTTCGGAATGAATGGTATGGGCGGAATGGGCGGAATGGGAGGAATGGGAGGAATGGGAGGAATGGGTGGAATGGGTGGAATGCCTGGACTAACTCTTGGAGCTATGAATCCAGGTGGAATGGGTTTTCCAGGAATGGGTATGATGCCAGGTTTTACAACTCTTCCTATGGGAATGATTAATCCCAATCAACAACAACAACAAAACGGTAAAAAGGATAGCAAAGACGGCAAAGATGAGCAAAATAGTACTTAATTTTTAATATAGATGGTCAGACACCTAAACCAGCAATGCCAGTGCTAATGCCTTTTCCAGGAATGAGCGGCATGCAAATGCCAGGAATGGGCGGAATGGGTTCACCCTTTGGGATAATGCAGTCAGGTCAAGGACAAATGGGAATGCCAGGAATGATGGGCATGCAGGGCATGATGCCAACAATGATGCAAGGTCCTAATGGCCAAACTATCATGGTTATGCAAATGATGCCCCAACAAATGCAGCAAATGCAGCAAATGCAACAAATGCAGCAACTACAGCAGCAAATGCAACAACGGCAGCAGTAGCAGCAAAATCAACAGGGCCAACAGGGAGGCAATACTCAGAATAGCACACAGAATTCTACGACAACTCAGCAAGGAGGACAAATAGGCCAAGGAATGATGCCTGGTGGCATGATGCCAGGAGGAATGATGATGATTCCAGGAATGCAAGGAGGCTTACAGGGCATGATGATGCCTCAAATGGGTCAAATGGGCCAGATGGGAATGATGAACATGGGCGGAGGTAATCCTATGGCACTAATCAACCCCACTGGACAGCCCGGCAGTGGAACTGGAACCAATCCAATGGGAGCGATTATGGGTATGCCAGGTATGGGAAATTTCCCTATGGGTTTCATGATGCCCAATCAAAATCAGCAGCAGCAAAATCAGAACAACGACCCTAAAGCTAATGATAAAAACAATGGAAATAAACAAAATCCAGAGGCACCTAAAAAATTGTAAAGTGGTAAGAAAGATGATAAAAATGATACCTTCCTCGCCCCGATTCAAAGCAACAGTAATGGCAATGCCAATGGCAATGGCAATAAGACAGTTCCCAATTCCAATTCGAATGGCACTCAACTTCCATCTTTCTTAACTCCTGGAGGAGTTCAATTTCCTCCTTCTACTATGGGTCTTTCAGGACAAAATAAAGACGACAAACAGCCAGGTGCAACAGGAATGCAAAAGACCATCCCAGGACTGCCTCAAGGTTTTCCTCCGAATATGATGAATTTTATGCCAGGAGGAATAACTCCCGAAATGTTGCAGATGAGCCTACAGCAGGGCAACCCCGGGCAAAGCCTCCCTCAAAATATGGGTTTACCTCAGGGAATGGCTATGCCTCAAAGTATTCAAGGTATGGGTCTTCCACCAGGCATGAGTCTTCAGCCAGCATTATCAATGCTAACCCCATAAATGTTCGCAAGTCTGTCTCCCCAGCAAAAGCAAATGCTTCAAATGCAAATGCAATCTATGGCTCTTAACAAGATGCAAGGCATGGGGATGGGTAATCTTTTTCAACCCAAAAAGGACGAAGATAAAAAATGATATGTACATCAGTGAATTTCCATTGAAAAAACATAACCTTTGAGTCCTCTATGAAAATCATTAATATTTTACAATTAGAGTCACATTTATAGTTCTAAATATATAGGAGTTTTTATCTATTTTTGTAAAATAAATCAACCTGTGATGAGTGAGCCGAATGAAGTACCTCTACTGGGCGACATCTCCATCAAGGAGTCCATTGACCAGGCAACAGTCAACACAGTCATCGAACCTAAGCACAGCTAAGCCGAGTCTGTTAGCTATGTTGCACATTAAGAAATAGTTGAACACCATTAGCCTGAAGTGGTTGAATCTGCTGTCGAGTAAGAACCACTTATTACCAAGCGTAGACCACTGAGAAGATTCACCATCATTCAGGTGATCAGTTTAGTTTGCACACTGATAGGCTTGGTGCTTATCTTCGCCATGCCCCCTCTTATTCAGAGCATCATTGTTCAACAAGCCAAAGACCAGGTCATTATGACATCTGCCAACGAAGGATTATGGGGGCATTTTCCAGGAGATTCAGACACAATCATCGTCAGGAATTTTACTTTCTTCCACCTGAACAATGAATAGGAATTTTTGCTTTTTGGCCAAAAACCTTCATTTAAGGAGATTAGCGGGTTTAAAATTCAAGAGTTAGAAGATTTTCTCGATGTTAACTACCTGGAAGATGGAAATTTAGTACAAGTTAGAGACTGGACCAGATTTGAAGATTGGCCTGAAAGCAGAAATTTAGATGAGAAGGTTAACATTTTGAATATGGGAAATTTGGGATACTGGTCCACCCTCAAAAAGGCAAGACCGACTCTCCTGCTGCAGCAGGGACTGGCAACCCTCTTTACTAACATGTAGCAATCAATTATTCCAACGATCATAGGCCAAGGTATCAGCCAACAATTCATCACCAATATCAGTACAGCGTATTATACCCTTTTAGCTCCAGCCGGTGTGGATGCTGTAAACGTATAATTCTTATGGTAGGATCCAGTTTATGGTCTGAGTGATAAGTAAAATGTGGGTATTTGGGCTATGGCTGCAGCCAACTGTTATAAAGATGGCAATTTCTCCTTTTCTAATGAATCAATAATTTTAAAAAACTACTTCACCCTCTCTGATCGACAGACAGAGTATCTGATGCGTAAAATCAATGGATATGTGCGAAACTTAAACTAACTACTAATATAAAACCACTACTGCTATAAAATAGAAAAGAAAGATTGCACGGGACGCTACCTCTCTGTTGCACAGCTTGCTGAAAGCTTTGTCACTCATAATACTCCTCCTGTTTCTTCTATTGAGCAGACTTATAGCATTTGTGATGATAATGTTACTTGTAAGGGCAGCTATCCTGAGCTATACGCCTTCTACAAAAAAGTATATCAGCCCAAAATGATGAAGAAAGGTGATGATGACCTAACCTTTAGTCAAGACACCGTTCTAAAGTGGTTTTAATATGATCGTAGCTATTAAGTTGGTAAGGATTATAATACAGCTGAAAATTGTCTTCTGCATATCGGTAACCTAGACAAACTCTGGGAATGGGGTACTGCCTACGATCAGGATGGGGATTGGCACAATATGCAGAATATAATGGTGCGATTTGAGTTGTAAAGTTTGGATCATGCTCATGTCTTTTGGGAATGGCTGAAATACCTATCAAAAGACTTCGTGCTGCAGAATACCAACAATGCTAAATTGGGAATTTCCACTCTTTTTACCAAAGCTTTTTACGAGCAGTTCGTCTATTTGCAGGATCATTTGCAGCATCTACTCTTAACTGAACTGATCAAGCAGTAATTGCAAGGTCAAGAGTGTCATATGTTCTTTTAGAAAAGTTTGGATTAATAAGAAGGTTCATAGCTCGTCATTAATATCTGCCATCAATACGGTGATATCCATTCACAGGAGTTTGCAAATAAAATGTATAATGTTTGTGAAAAGAAATTCGGTAAAGACTGGCATGAACTAGCTGATTTATCAGGATTAGTTGGAATAGAGAATCATTGCGATCCTTAGGGTCCATAAGGAGGGATAGGTCAAATCATACACAGTAGTAAAATGCTTATTAGTAATATGTACGGTTGTGGTTCCAACACTAACCCTTACTGCTCTAATTTCAAACTTGCTCTCCTGCAGTGGCAAAAATCAGTGGTAACTCTCAACGTTCCTGAGCCCTTAAGCAAGTTATTTACACCATCAACCACCTTCTCCAGCTGGGACTCTAACTTTACATAATTTGAATATTGGCATTTTCAACAAAAATTCCCAACTGCTGATCAAGATAAATTCCCAGTATTTACCACGTAGACGCTGGTGAAAAAATTTACGTTCGAGCAATGGTTCAGTTCATCTGTGATATTGAGATAGTTAGCTGAAGGAAAAGTGAATCACTACCTCATGAAATATGTTCGGTATATCTGCGTAACAATTGCTATGAAAGGCTATACCACCAACCGAACCCCAAGATAAATACTTTTTGGCTACGAAGATGAATTTTTAAAGAAGGTTAAATAAGACTATGCACCCTTCGGTGGCGATCCTAGTGCGCCTTCAGTGATCGCTTTCAACGAACTAAATGTGAGTGAGGCGGATGCCAGTCAAATATTTGTTTTCAAGACAGGCAAGGACGATTATACTCAAGTCTATCAAAGTTACTAAATTAACGGTTATCGGTATCTGGTCAACAATGTGAGTTGGTTTGATGGCAACAATACTAGATGGTAAATGCGTTCTCCTTGGGCCGAAAACGATTATTTCTACGGGACAACAGCTAAAATATTCGCACCTGACCAGTTCGATGCCAACAATCTGTCTCTGCTAATTCCCCAAGTTCAACGCTACGGCAGTAATCATTTCCATGGTGAATCATTTCAAGTGGAACGGTTTGGAATCGATCTCTACATCTCCTATCTCAATCATAAAATTGGTGAGGTTTCACCGTAAAATGACAAGTATTATCAAACCCTTCAAAATGTGTTTAATGTGTCATCTATATATGGATTGCCTCTCTATGTCACCAAAAACCACTTCATGAACTGCACTGACTGGCTCGGAAAGGTGGATATCTTCGATGAGAATATGAGCACGCACTACCAGGAAATCAGCCATTGGGACGACACCTTCATTATTGTTGAGGTACTTCCTTATTGATTTAGCCATATACAGGAGTTTCGTTCCAATCCGTAATATACCTTCAAAATAACTACTTTCATCAGCCTGATTAGCTTTACGACTACCCAATAGATACCTTCCTCCCGATATTTTCCATCAGTAGGAGTGGCAACCTCACTGAATAAAAATTTCATCATTATTATGATCCCCTCGTTTCAGCCTTTACCATGAAATCAGCCATTCTCTACATCGGAATCGGTCTCACTGTTGTATCAGTTTTGATTCTGGGGTTCATCACCTTCAAGAAGCGCAAATTTGTCAACGCCTAACCCGAATTAAAAAACTCACAAGCTGGGATCTCGATGCAAAATATGTAGCACTTATCAGAAGAGAAATAAGACATCTTAGCAGAATAAAAAGAAAGAGAAGAGTGATTTTATATCATTAAAATATTATTGGATAGTCGATATCACTGGAAAAGATCACCCACTACCTTTTTCCACTACTCACTTTAGAGGTTACCCTTCGTCTCATAGAATTTTTGAAAACTCATACGAGGAACCTTCACAGATTGCTTTTTGATTTGCTTCCATTATTTTTAGTACGACTACCTTCTCTACTGATCATTCAGGTGGTCTTTGCTGGGGATTTCCTCCTATAGATTGTTAGTTGGAATGATTTCCGCTGCTGTCTATTTAGATAACGCTTTGCAGGCCGCGCCACAGTTGAGGAGACCGGAGAAAAAACCTGGATTTTATGATTCTTTGACTCCTAGTTTCAAAAGCACCTATGGAGAGAGCATAAGTCCTGGATCGACCACCATAGGCGGCAGCGGTTTAATGCTAATAGGCTATAATGTGAGGGGTTCAGGGAGGGTAATTGGTGTAAATGCGGGCATTTTCATGAGTTGTTGCGTGGTCCTATCGATGACATTTTCCTTTCCTTTTTACATTAATAATATCGAACAATAATGATGATGCCGATTCAAAAATGTGAATAAATTGATGTCCTCATTTTGATAAATAATCCTTAAAACATTATCATCAATTGAGCCTCCCTCATCACTCTCCCTGGATGAGCCCCTTCAAAGCACTAACCCTCGATTTTAGCTCACCTACTTATTTCTCAGCCCTTTGTGGGTTCTTCCAATCGAAGAGAGTATTTCCTGCTTTATACGTTTCATAAGACTGTAAAAAGTTGCGTATGACTGTTGCTTTGGAACTGCCTGTTCCTTTTTTCTACCGAGCGGCTAGTTGTTTGACCAGTTTGCCAAAATATCTTGCAATGCTGCAGAGATGGTGAGCTATAGTGCGTGAACTCTTAAATTTGGCTGCGAGTAAACTAATGCCAATATTTTCTTACTCCCCTCCCTCTCCCAATTGCAGCATATTCGCCAAACAATTCTAAAGACTTTAGTATAAAACTTCGAAAAATTAATTTTTGCGGCAAATATGTCTAATATCAGTCGAGGATACGGTTACTACTTCTGCATCGATGTCGATTTCGATGCATAGTACTTCTTCCAATAGGGCATCAACTATCTAAAACAAGCTTTTGGAAAGTATCTTGATGAGGAGAGGACATGATTTTGAAATTTAACGATAGTGTTCAGTCGTCTCTTCAATTGATGATAGAAACTACAAAATATACGCCTTCTACTTTTGCTTTCTGTGTTGATCTAATTTAACACAAGCCTCATGACTCTTAGAAATAAATGTCTACATACTACCAGCGATATTTAAAAGCTGATTATGACCAACCATAAAAGTCTTTCCCAACTTGTTAAGTTGCTCATCAATGAGCAGCTGCTGCTCGGACCCTATTAAAAGCTGCTTAACTGAAGAATAGGGCTCTCCCTAAAATATTCGCAAGTACTAAGTCAGTTGCTTATCCACTTTGATGCACTTTCTGATCAACCCAGCTAGATCTCTTTCGCCCTCCTTGAGTTGTGCCATCAACTTATGATGAAATTCATTCCATCGCTTGACCACTCCACAAAGATTGCCAGCACGCTGAACATTGACTGACCATGGGTCTTTGACGTTTATTATCAGGTCCTGCTTCTTTAATTGTTGTGGAATTTCAACTAGTTACGAAAGATGCTCTTGCGGGATCAGCTGACTTGTATTTCTAAGTTTGAGGTCACGAGGATTAGCTGTCTTGAGAAGACGCTTGAAGCCAATTTAAGTCGCACGGAAGGGCAATTCGTTATTTATAGTGTTAAGAGTCGCTTTCTTTTACTTGATGTTGCTTGCTTATCGAATTCGCATTCCACCTGCATTTTTCTTAAGGGAATGGATTCGTATCTGTTTTTCCTGCTTCGTGATGGCTTTTGGAGCTTCTTCGGTGAAGTCTATATCTTAAAAATGCTGCATTTTGCAATCAACGACTTCTTCTCTCAGTCCCAACCAAATATCGCTGGTAACGCTGAGATAGTAAATGCCCCTGCAGACTAGATGATAATAGAAGTACCTAACTTAAGAGTTGGATGCTAGTAATGAGGCAAAAATGACAGAATATAAGAATAGTTCAACTCGAATACCTAAACAAGCTGGTCAGTGTTGCGCCTTCTTTCTGCTTTGCTGAGTGGTCGCGGTAAGACTGCTGTGATCATTATTACAATATTAAATATTTCGAATTATCATAGCCCAATCATACATAGCATTTAAAAGATAGGCGACTAAGTACAATCAAATCTCTTCTTGGAAAGAAAGAGTGGTCTTCTTCATCTTCTTAAAACCAAAAACTGCAGTGTTAAATACTTCAGGCTTGCGCTTTACTGCTCCAACCTCGATTAGGGCTTTTTCTTCTGGCTGGCGTATCATGGCGTCCTCCCGCTCTATTTCTACCTCCTTCTGATAGCTACTGTTGGCTTGATCTTTACGTTTATCATGGTAATAGTTTCCCGCAAGTTCAAAAATCCACTAAGGATAAATCTGACTGCCAGAATGTATATAGTAAGCGGAACTCTTTATAATTTGATGATAAACGATCCATTCGGGATAGACCACGCTCAGAATGGATGTAGAGTGGACCTGCAATCTTTACTTAGAACGGATGTTGAGGTATGTGCCGTCACCTTGAACCTGTGCAATATTAGTGAAATATCCAGTTAGTATACATCTCAAAATAGCCTCATACTCATCCTATGAAGATTTGATTTCATAGATCTGTTTCTTTCCTTCACCATAGCGGTGCTACATCTCCTCCTAGGGACTGCTAAACCTGTTGAATCTTTTTATTTGAGCCACCAACTCATCGTATATTTTTAGAGCCTGCTCCATAGCACCAAGCCGCAGCTTATATTCTCCACAGATCCTTTTACGATCAGCAACGTTTCCATGATGAAAGCGAATAAAAAAGTTGATAAGAGTAAGGAAATCACCTTACTTAGCTCCCACTTTTTTCTTGGCTTTTAAAATTCCAAGTCCATGGCCAGAGAACAATTCAGGTTGGACTTAAAGCATACATACCAGCATTAAGATTTCGCGAGAACAACCAAATCGAGCCTAGAAAGAGTTCATTAGCATGCATGCGTTTCGAAGATCAATAGAAAACTATGCTACTCGCTTCCCCTTCTCAGTCAACTCGAAGTGATCATCAATTAGGCCATAAGCAAATAGAATGTCGATAGCTTTAGTCAGATGGGCTTCCTAAGGTCGTTCTAGCAGTTAAAAGGTGAGGATATCGGTGATTCCTAGTCCCTTCAGTTTAAGCAGAAAGTTTGTCAGATCTACCCTCAATATCTCAGGCGGTAATTTTTAGGGCATAGAGTCGTGCCCAGCTTGATGATAAATGCGAAAACACTCTCCATCAGTAACTCTGCCTGCACGTCCAGCTCTTTGACTTGCGCTGCTTTTGCCACAGGGTACGACTGCCATCTTGTCAATGCCTGCCTGCCAGTCAAACATCTTAACCTTAACATAGCCGCAGTCAATCACGAACTTAACTTCAGGGATTGTAATTGAACTTTCAGCTATGTTTGTGGCCAATATGATTTTTCTCTCATAGCAATGTTCGAAGATGAGAGTTTGTTGTTCTGCTGAGAGTTTGGAGTGTAGTGGCAGTAGTTTGAGTTTGCGCTTATTCTCCAGCATATATGACTCTAGCATATGAATCATTCCTTCGATCTATTCGACTGAAGTTAGAAAAACTAGCACATCTCCATGACTCTTCTCGCGGTCAATATAAACTATTGTCTGGAAAATCTTTAGGAAATAGTTTTTGGATGCCTCCTTTAGATAATGGATAAAGACTTCATGAAGCCTACCAGTGATATTCACCATTTTGCAGCGCAAAGGTCTCCCTGTCTCTTTTAAATCCCTGCTGAGAGTAAAGAAATCATAAATACTCTTGTTTTAGAGGGTCGCCGATGTGATGATGACCTTGAATTCCGGTCTGCGTTGAAGGATACGCTTGAGAAAACTGAAAAGGATATCATAGCTGATGGAGCGCTCGTGAACATCATCCAGCATTATGATAGAATACTCATCCAATAGAGGACTACCATACAGTTACTGCACCAGCGTGCCATCAGTCATAAACATGACCCGAGTATTACTGTTGACTCCTGAGTTGAAGCGGACTCGATGAGCTACCTATCCATTGTAGCAGCCCAACTATTCAGCAACTCGTTTTGCAATAGAAATAGCTGCTATTTTTCGAGGCAAGACCACTCCTATCTTCTTATCGCCGATGGTGTATCCAGCTTGTATTAAAAACTGCGGTATTTCTGCATAGGTTGTTGATAACGTGTGGTTTTTCCTGAGCCCGTTTAAGCCGAAATAAGGACGACGTCGTTGTTCTAAACAGCATACAAAATCTCTTTCTCTGCTTATGGCGACAGTTACTATAGAACTTGACCGGCAGTGTGTCAGTCATATCAAGTATATAAGAGATACAAATCTATAAACGATCTCAGTCTAACAACTGTTCCAAGGGTCGGTCATCTTCAGACATGATTTTGGAAACTGATCCTATCGCTGAAATTTCAGCGAATATTCTGATATACTCCTGGTGGTCTTTATCGGCAAAGCCTTGACAGTGTTGGTAAAAGAAGTAGAGGACGAGACTGGCAATGATAGATAGAAAGGTGAAGGTAAAGTAGAGAGCAAGTTGGCCTCCATCAACTGGATAATCTCCCATAGTAATATAATGTTATGGTCATCACATAAGTGCAATTATCATCAATTTCAAATATCAGCTAGTTTCTTTGGAATTATTCGCTTCTTCTTTACTCCGCCTTAAGTTTAACGAAATTAGACTCTTTCAGTCTATTGGACAACTGGTTAGGTAGGCTTTATTTGCTGAGGCACGTATTCTTGAACCTTCATCAAGTTGGCCAGCTACCCAGTTGGCTCGTAAATCTCTCCGAGCTCTCCCTTCTCGAAGATGACAAAGGAGCAATATCCATCAGATGATGATATGGCCAGCATCTCATCTCCCCTCCAACTTAGATCAGTTAGGGCCGCATAGTGATAATTGCCCATTCCATAGAGAGGCTATAATTTTTATGTGCTGAACAACAGAACTGCAGAAGTGGTAGCCACTGCATATACCATGTAGTAACTCTGCTGGAACAGACCCGCTTTCTCATTTTTCTTAACGAACAACTTTGGACAAAATTTGCATATTAAAGCTGGCTATCCATTTGTTGGGATCAAGAAGGATGGCTTTTCCAAGAAGTTTTTACGGTAAAGGAAGCAGCAGTACTCGGGCCGACTTTCCATATTCTTTTGCCATATGCCTGCAGGCAATAGAAAGAGTTCACCATCAGGTGAAAAATCCGGCCTGCGAAAGAACGTAGGCACACTTTCATCAGCAAATATTCTAAAGCCAGCCTTTTGCTCTGGATTCTCCTCTTCCTCACTCTTTTGATAATCATAGCGTTTAAGAGACTTCTTACAATAAAACTCAGTCTATGATTTTCGGGTCTTAATGGCTTTCCATACTTTTACAGTGCGGTCGTTGCTGCAACTAATGATGTGCTCCATGCGCAGGTCGACTGCGATGCCTTGCACGAATTTCTCGTGCTCGTCAAGCACTTTTACATGGTACTTCTTTTCAACGTTCCAAACGAATATTCGCTTGTCCATACCAGCAGAGACGATGTATTTGCTACCAGCTGTCCAACGCAGATCGAGGACGTCTTCCGTGTGACCCATCAATCTTGTTTTGGCCGACCACCTAAAGATGCGTTCCGCCCTATTGATGGATAAACAGTTTTCGCGCTTTTGCCAGATCGTGATGCACTTATCATCGGAGCCTGATGCCAATAGAGCCCCGTTAGGCGAGTAACGCACGACATTAGTGCTCTTGTCAGCTTCACTGAGTCCGTAAAGAATGCGTAAATTTTTGTTGTTCTCACCGAAGGGGCGTCCGTCGTTGATGATCTACCAGATCTTGATGCAGCCCTCAGTGCCTTCACGCTCCTACTATAAAAATTTGCGGTCATCTGAGCCGGCACTAGCGAACTCGTTGTTGTTGGGATGGAAATCAATGGAAAGGATGCGGTCTTTGAGTCCGTGCCAGCCGATATCTGGTGACTAGATTCGCATATATTTGGCGGTAAGTTTATATTATGAGTTGAAAGGCACAGGCGGACACAATAGTGGTATTGGCAGCATATTCAATAATATGATGAACTAGGAAGTAGCAAAATGGATGTGCAAATTAACGCAAAAGTCACGGAAGAGTGTTTGTCCCAAAAATAGAAGGCTTCAGTTTTGCAATTTGTTTGTTTCTGCTGACTATTTTAGGATTATAACATTTATTTAAATAGATAGAATTAAATAAAGAGGATAGTGAAGCAAACAGCAATGGCTATCAATGCAGCGGACGCACAAAGTTATCGTTTTCAAAGTATCCCTACAGTTAGATTTAGGAGTTGGCGTAAATACCCTTTCCGTTCATTTTGTCAGAGACCCATTCGCCTCGATAGTAGCTCTGGTCAGTCCATGTATAAGCCCCCTGACCATGCCGATTGCCGTTCTAGAATTCGCCCTCATAAATATCCCCATTTGCGAACACATACAGACCTAAATTATATAAACTAGTACCTGCACCATTCTTTTTGCCAACTTACCAATCGCCCTCGTACTTATCACCAGTGGCCATATCGAGTTTACCGTGCCCTTACTTTAGATCATTGTGCCACTCTCCATCATACACATCTCCATTAGAGTACTCGTAAACCCCATGATCGGAACGCTATCCGTTTTTCCAGTTGCCTTCGTATCGATCGCCGTTAGCATACTCGATAACTCCGTAGCCATGCTTTTTGTCATTGAGCCATTCCCCCTTGTACTTGCCTCCGGTCTGGTAATGATAAACACCCTTGCCATGCTTTTTCCCGTTCAAAAAATTGCCTTCATATTTGTCTTTGTTCGAGTAGATGATTTCTCCCTTATTAGTGGCTCTGTCGTCCACCCACTCTCCATCGTAGACGGCTCCGCTGCTGTACTCGAGGACTCCGTGCCCATTTTTCTTGTTTTTGACCCAATCTCCAATATATTTGTCTCCGTTCTTGAAGTAATAGGCTCCTTTGCCATGCTTTTCTCCGTTCAGCCAATTACCCTCATACTTCTCGCTGTTGGGGTACGTATAAATGCCGAAGCCATTCTTGCGCTCCTTATTCCACTCTCCGTCATAAATAGCTCCGCTTCGATAGTAGTATATGCCGCGTCCATGTTTCTTGCCTTCCGAAAACTTGCCTTGGTACTTTTCGTTGGTGGCGTACACATAGAGACCCTCCCCGCTGAACTTGTCTTCTTTCCAATTGCCCATATAAACATCTTTATTGGGGAAACTATATATTCCTCGTCCGCTGCGACAGTCTTGATACTGCCCAATATACTCGCCACCATCCGGATACGCCACTTTCTGATACTCATTCCGTAAGTTGCCGTTGGTGTCGAAGAATTGGTTGAGAAAATCCTCGCGGAGGGAGCCCAGGGTTTGAGAGCTTTCAGTTCGACTGTGGTGCATGCTGCTCGCCCGTGCAAAATGGGAGCTGCTGTTAAAGGGAGCGACCTTCATATTAAATTCAATATTAACTGCTATAGATTGGAGTTGTAATGTTTGAATGTTTAATCAATTATTCTTAGATTCCTTCAACGCCCTTTCCTGCGAGTTGTAGACCAATGTGATGTATATACTCACCCACGGCAGCAGGATATCCGACAAAGTAGAGACGCTGGGCATGGAATTGCTCAGTTTCAAGTCCCAAGTGTTCAAGATCATCGCCAATCTGATCAATAATACTGCTGCAACTCTGCAGACAAGCGCCAATCCCTACTAAAAACTTGCGCTTGACATCAATTAAGAGCTCCAAAAGAGCAATACTCAACTGGTCCGCTATCGACTGCATCACATACTCAAGAAAAAGATGGCCAAAAAGAGACGAGAGGAGAGGCTAAACACATCAGCAAGCAAGCCGAGTGATGACTTTTCTCAGCTGTAGAAAAGTGTCATCCTCATCGAGAAAGATCTGGGTCTTTAAAGTCAAGAAAATGATATGGAGCAATTGGCTATTTCCGCCATCATCAGCCGCAGCGTTTTAGGACTGGAGGCAACTTCTCTCAACAGGACGTAAAGGGAATATTCAATGGTACGCCAAGGCCTACGCTTAAAGCTTCGGCCGGCTTTGATTATGAAAGGCTATGTGTTCGATAATACAAGTGAGGTCCGATCATTTCAGCTTTTTTATGAAAAACTTGCACGTAGAGTCCGAGAGGTTGATGGTCGTTTGTCCATTCTCAATAGAAACTGACTAGATTTCGTAGGTCTTAATTGCCAATGTGGGGACTTAGTCCATTCCAGGTGACGGCATGATGTCTTTTATGGTAAACTAGTAATATGCTCGTGAAAACTATTTGTGGCTTTATTTATACCGGAAACAATGTGATGATAAACTAATTTTGAAATAAAATTGATTGATGGCTTACTTGATATTCGTATAAATATCAAGAGTGCTCTTTGAAAATATGCATTTGATGACATAAGATCATTTCTCAAATTTTAAATTAATACTTTTATAAGCATGAATAATATTTTGTAAGGTAGCAAGTAAGAAAGAAGGAACAGTTGGTGGACGGGTTGACTTCAAAGTCCCCACCAGAAGGCCCAGGGGGCAAAATATTATAAGACTTATCACCAGTGGCCATATCGAGTTTACCGTGCCCTTACTTTAGATCATTGTGCCACTCTCCATCATACACATCTCCATTAGAGTACTCGTAAACCCCATGATCGGAACGCTATCCGTTTTTCCA
>Ga0302185_10000235_pt1 | contig 43957 bp, 42 predicted proteins | sample II_Bog_E1_1_FD_200231 | JGI IMG/M metagenome (GOLD analysis project Ga0302185, IMG submission 200231) | Peat permafrost microbial communities from Stordalen Mire near Abisko, Sweden - II_Bog_E1_2 | ecosystem: Environmental > Terrestrial > Soil > Wetlands > Peat | place: Sweden: Abisko... | reverse complement strand
AAATTTAAAAAAAAAAAAAAATTGAAAATATTATCTATTTGATAATCTTATAATAAAAAAATACAGTTTGTCATAAAACAATTGAATAAATTGATATTATAGTTTAGTTTAAAGATATGTTTTATTCCATCATGCTGATATCAAAGCAATTAGAATTGATAATAAAACCAAACTAGAGCAATAGTAGTTGTCAGCAAGCAATTGATATACATATCCATTGAGGGCGCAGCTCGCAGATGGGTTTATTGTTGCAAATCCATTCACACCCCAAGTTGTACCCCAAGAGTTCTTTACAATATAATTGCCATTCGTGTCCATACCAACTAACTCCATGGCATGATTAATCAGTCCATAAGCTTGTGTAAAATTCACAGAGCAAGAGTAAACTCCAGAAGTATAAGACATGAAGCCACTGTCAGCATAGTAAAGTATGACGAGTGTTCCAGTAAGCAATAGACTTTGAATTTGTGAAGAGGTTGCATTGTCAAAACGGAACCACTGTGCATTACTATTGTTGGCGTATTTTAAGATATTGAAGGTGGTATTTGCTGCGAAACAGTTAGAAATTGTAGAAGGCTTCCCTACTCCATTGAAAGATCTCCCCATATAAGGATAGGCAGATTCTGTTGGCATTCCATTAGCAACTATCAAAGGCAAGGCATAATCGACGACTCCGCCTTGGCAACTACTTTTCGGAGTATTTGACGTGTTAAAAACATCAGTGCACTCTAAAACCCATTCTTAAGATAGATCCAAAGTCATATTCTTAGTTCTCATAAATGCTGATTCATAGCAAGATGTGGTGGAAAATGACCAACAACATCCGCAACTACCCTGATTTTTGACAGGCGTAAGCATTCCTTTAGCCTGCCAATTTGTATAGACAGTTGATGCTACTGATAATCCTACTGAATTGACCAGAGTTGTCACTATATTAGATGGTAATGATCCTGCATTGGCCGTAGGGGGATAAGGAATGGGATCTACATAATAAATAAATAACTGAGTATTTATGTCATAAGAAAATCAGACAGGCAGTTAATCCCGACTTGGTATGAAATACCAGAGTTGTTCATATTGTTGATTGAAGTGCAGTTGCTCCAAAAGATTTGTTATCTTTGTTGTTTTTCATTAGGATCGTATGTCTTATTGCATCTATTCAAAAATTAGTCATATCCTGTTTGTGGGTAAAGGCATAAATCTGAAAGTGAAGACAAGTCTGTGAGCTAAGCAAGCAAGGTTGTGAGCATTAGAAGGAAAGTCAAGTAAAACTTGATCATGCAATAAATAAATATGATTATTATCTTTTCATTAGACATTTTGCATATCTGTTTCCAAAATGTTTGTCATTAAAATAAGTATCTAACGTCCAACCCAATCCAATTTATTTCAAGAATCTTTAGTAAAATAGAAAAATATTTATTTGAGTATAAATTAAGTTTTATTAATATATAACTACCAATGAACTACGATGAATATGAAAGCTAGTTCTATGATCACTCTCTTGATCCCTTTAACAACTATGAGGAATATCTCGATTCTCATATCACTAAGGAGGATCTCATGTATCTGGGGGATATAGAGCTTGCTCGCCAGCTCAAAGAGGAAGTAATAATTTACAAATGTAGGGTTATCATTCAAAAACAGAAATATTAACGAGGGACCAGTTTATTGCAAAAAAGAGAGCCATTGAATAAGCCAAACTCAATCTTACAAAGGACAAGACCAAATCTTTAGCTTCTACTATACCAAACCGTAAGAGCGATCCATTTCTGGATTTACTAGCTGAACGAGAAGAAAAAGTGTTGAATGGGAGATGGCTTACAATTATCTTTCTGAGAGTCGAAGTCCCCGGCAAAAAGCAGTAAATATCTGGCTACATTGATTTTGCTCATAGGCTTAAAACAGAAGACTTTCGCCCAATTTTTGAAGGAAAGGTTAAATTGATGCCGAAACCTACTGATTTAAGTTATTACAATTGGAAAACAGGGGTTTGTGCATCCAATGATAGTCCAAACTTTAAGGTTGATTCAGGGAGTGGGGAATCTGGACTTCTGTTTAGGAACAAACGAGACAGAAAGGTGATTAATGTAAACCCAAACATTAAACTCGATGAAAATGTATCGAGAAAGGAAGTTTATTCCCCTGACTACACTCAAATTGTGCTGTATGATCACTAAACTCGTAAAAAGAATGCGTGATTTGTATGGACGTAGAAATGAGTAGTAATGTGGTTTATAATTAATTATTACACAAGTGATATGAGAATTGCAAGGACCATAATTTTTCTGACTCTTTGTGTCATATTTATTCATCCCAGTATTCAAAGCTTCAATAGTCCGTACTCCATTTTGAAAATAAACAAATCTGCCACGAATCAATAACTTTAAAAACAGTACAAACTCATGCGAAGTAAATACCGCAAAAACAGAGGAAAGAAACAAATCGTCCGAAGAGCATATTAGCAAATATTATTCGAGAGACAATTTAACACTAAAGATTAACCTATTATCCGAAAATCAGTTCAACATTAATCTCTTATTGGTGATAACATAGATCAAAATTATGTCTATGGATATAAACTCAGCTCAGAATTTGATGATGGAAAGTATTTTTAAAATCATTTTAATGCATCTCAGTTCATACAATAGAGAATAAACACTTCATAGTCTAATACAAAAATAGCCACACTTTTGATGATATTCGGTGGATTTTTGCTTAAAATAGCTCCTTGCATTTTCCTTATTTGCTTTTGTCGCAATCGGATGAGAGATGATCATCCACCATTTCAAGCAAGGCTGGGATCTAGAAAGTTTAATCATAGACCTCACTGATGGTTAATTAAAGTATGTTATCAATTTATGTTATCAATTAAAGACTAATCATTATGGTGTAAATAGCATCAAAGTAACCAAAGACCTATGACTAAGTCTTCCGGCTTTAACAATTTAAAAGTTTATGTTTGTAAATTTAAGTTTTAGATTATTTTTTTGATGTTCTCTCTTGCTTTGATATTCCCTCCTTGCTTAACATGTATTCATTCTGATAATGAATGGAATCAAGTGCAAATTTATTTTGAGCAAGAAGAAAATTTAAAAACAAGAAAAATAAGCAGTTTTTAATTATCAGATATTGATTTCAATTAACATTGACATAAACTCAATTAACATTGACATAAATTCAGTATCATTCTTCATTGTCACTTAAAAAATTTCTTTTTTGGCGCTCATATGATTTTTCTTCTTTTCCATGACCTTTTTGAGTTGCTTTTAGATTTTAGAAATGGTGTCTTAGATTTCTGTTTATTTCATAAGCATCTTCAATTTATCATTAGCCATTCGTCCTTTTTTAAGCCCTTATTTAGCCTCGCTTATTTAATTTTAAAAATATTTTATCTTATCCTCTCTCAACAGAGGTTTCAAAGTTTATTAAAGTATTTTTTTCATCCACCCTGAAGAAAAGTTCAATTTTTTCCTATAACAGTTGATTTTTTCACGGTTTACATCGCTCATTTCGTTTATCATTTTCGTTACGTTTATCATTTCTTTGATCTCTCCTGAAGTCATTTTGAAATTATTATTGAATTTTATCAGATTTTATTTTTTATTTTTGACCCAAGGACCCTAGGTCATGATATAATATAGTTATCACAAAATTCAATATTCATTAATTAATCTTATGTATTATGATGGATTAAATGCGATTTTATCATCAAAATTTGCAAAAATACTGACGGGTAAGTTAAAATGCTTTATGCACATCCCTGGCTACATTTTATATAGACATGTCTCCTCGAACTGACCATCCGTGAATCATCTCTGCAAATTAGGTCGTTCCTGTTTTTTAACTGCCGAATCGTTTGGCTAATGCTAGGACTAATTCTCCATTTTGTTTGTAGGTGGGTGGGTCATTGGAGGCTGGGCAAAAGTAAGCTGGACACTTAATTTAATTGACAAGATTAATTTATTTTCCTCCGAACATTGCTTCTACACCGAGTGATGGATGAAGTCCCATAATGGCAATAAAGCAATTGTGTATCGAAGCCATTTTAAATGCAAACCAGACACCCCAGCAAAATGAAAGACTAAAGAATTGTTTGATTCCTTTGGATTAAAGCAGTTTTAGCACTTTTTCAAATTTATCCTTCATCAATTCGAAGTTTTGTCCCTTTATGTTATCCATTATCGCTGGAAAGTTGAGACTTCCTTCATAAGGTGTAATTAACAGCTCAGGCAAAAATACATGATATCCTAGCGCAGCAAAGGCATCAGCTACTTGACGATGCCGGCTACTCTTGGATCCAAAAATGTCAGACACCATCAAAAGTGCTTTATCCCCTTTGCCCACGCAGTAGATAGGGACTCCTTCATAGAGTAGGTCTTATCCCTTGGGCTGGTAGTCAGTTTTAAGTTGTTCCCATGACCCTTTTGGGCAGCAGCCTTGCATCAAGATACGAAAAAAATTAAAATAATATCCGAAATGAAAAAAATATTTAAGATAATTATGCAATCTGCGAAGTAAAAATAATTATGGGAAAATAAAGAACTAAATATTTAATGACCAACAAACAGAATCAATAGATGTGAAAGATTTCAATTGTTATAAACCAAATGATAATGTATATCCGCCGAGATTAATCATTCATAATATAAATCACTTTTTATAAATATTTGAGAGGGATTCTCCCCAAATCAGCGCTTTAACCAATGGCAAACAAATTTCTTTTAAGATGCTAACACGGCAATCCAAGGTTGCTTTGTAAACAATATTTCCTGACTTATCTGACAAAGTTACTCCTCCAATACTTTAGACATTTTCTTTGCTTTTAGATAGAGATCCATCTTTTTAAGGATCCCTCAGCTGAAGATGATTGATATTTGAAATTTAAAGGTGCAAGGGAGACTAAAACCCAATATGAGTGTTCATAAACTCTCGATATAGCGAAACGCATTAAGGAAGTATTTCCTCAAGAATGGATTTATCCCGATCTAAAATGTTAATATAGATATTTGGCTCAAACATTCTTACGAGTCCCTCCACGATGGAGGAAAGCAAAAAAAGTTTATACTGCTAAACAGTTGACGGTGAAGTTGAGAATTTGAGGAGTATTTGTTCCACTTCTGCAAATATTTCTTGGCAGAGTCTGCTTAATCTGTAAAATACTTGTGCTTTTTATTAATTTTGCGCATGCGATGATGGCTGATTAAACTGCTAATGAACATTCTTCTCTTAATTAACTATTATCTAACTCGTTGCTGAAATGCTCTATGTCCATGTACCATTACTGGTCAACTTCAATTTTATTTTTTTACACCAAAGTCCTTTTTAGGCTTTGGGCTTCGTGCTCAGCCAACAAAAGTATTTAATGATGTCTTTCATACGCACTTTGAATGACAAGGTCAATATTGGTCCCATCGCTTTCACATACATTCATTGTAATTATAAATTAAGTAGAGTATAGGTACAAGAACTAAGATGAGAACTATGGTAAAAAATAACAATACAAAAAAATGAGATTTATCATATTTTCTTGATTTTTTAATCAATTATTTATTATGAAAAAGAATGGCAATAATAAAGCTACCTTTGACTAGAGCATTCACATTCAATATATCATCGTAAATTATAAACATTGCTTAAACTTACATATTTTATCATGATGTATTCAATATGGAGGACTATCTTTATTGTGGGCTTAGTATACAGGAATTAAAATAAATTAAAGAAGCCTTTGATTTATTCGACACTGCATCTACGGGTCAACTAGACTCCAAAGGTAGCATATTTTATAGATAGATCTAAAAAATATGTTTAAAACTGTTGGAGTTGATCAAAGAAAGCAGTCGATGAACATAATGATAGAATAGGTTACTAAGATGAATATCCCTGTTGATTTTTCATCATTTTTGAGGGTATTTACATCTTTTTTCCATTCTCATACGAGAGAGAACTATAAAAAAGTGATGAGGCTGTTCGATGAAGAAAATAATGGATACATCTCAGCTGCAAACTTGAAAAGAGTGATTAAATAATTGGGCTTAGATATCTCGGCAACAGACATCCAGGAAATGATTAGCAGAGCTGACTCTGACAATGATGGAGTTATTTCTGAAGAGGAATTCTATCAAATCATGAGAAATACTTGCTCCACTGCAAGACATTGATTGCCTTATAAACAATCAGTTTAATCTATCATTAACTAATTACAAATACTCATCATACATTCGTATAGGTGCTTATAATTTAAAAATAATTTAAATGTCCACTATACCCTAGTTGCAAATCCTAAACAACGAGGTCTAATCACTACTCAGTAGCAAGGACTTTACAAATCCCCGACTTCCATCGCTCCTGCGCCAAGCCAAAGTACCTTTAATCTTACTCAGCTCTCCATTTATAGCAACCCAAATTTCGAAGAGGAGTCCCCATAATACCTTTCATTAGCAGTAAGATTTGCTGAACTGAATGTGATGTTTACGTTGGGTGCTCGCCGTTAAAGATAGTACTAAAATGCCATAAGCAATGTTAAATTTTTTTACGAAAATACGCTGTTATCTCACAAGCCTAGATATCATTCGATGATCACAGCAATTCACCTGTTGTTTCTGTTGTCTGCAAACCGCAACCAAGAGTTCTATTGCAAGTTAGAAGCCATCACTGTTGACCACCTCAAAGATCCATATATCAGCTATGTGTTGTTACTCAACGACGCCATCGAGGAGGGCAACTACCGCAAGATATTTGCCCTCAGGGACAGAAACCCTTTACCATAATATTTTGGACCCTTTTTGGATAGAATATCGGAAACGATCAGAACTGAGATTGCCAGAAGTGCAGAAAAGGCTTATGGCCATATATCCTTGTCAGAGGCCCTCAGCATCTTCCAGTTCAAATCCGTGGAACAACTGAGATCATTTTCAGAGACCTACCAACAAAATCAGGAAGAAGCCAGAGTAGCTTGGGTTTTTGACAGTGACCGCATCCTGTTTGAGAAGGAGGCAAACAAGAAAGTGAGTTTCAACTCTTAGGAGATGGTGCAACGCATGCTGGACTACTCTATCGAGCTGGAGCGCATCGCCTGATTTGCAAGATTAAATAGTCCGCTAAATGTGGCTAATTGCAGTGCTTAATATTATAATATTGCATGAGGCCGTATCGCTTTAAATATGATGGCAACGCCCCCTTCCAGCTCATTTAAGACGCAATCACCTTCCAAACCATCAAAAGCACTGACCAATTATTCCCAAAGTGTATTGATCATGCAAAACAGCGAGATGACGACCAGGACAAGCATGATATAGTAGTGCCAAAAATATCAATTATTTAATCTCCCCCCATGCGAAAAAGCTTTGCTGTAATCACACCCAATTACATTCGACTCTCAGAGCAACTTAATTTACCAAAATCTAATGATTATGAGCTCACCGAGGTGGATCTTGTGTTTCAAAACAGTCATGTATCACGTTTTATGCTTCAGGGAATATTCGTCCTAACAAAAGATTTTTTACGTAAAGCTATAATGGAACTAGAGACTAAGGCTGGAAAAAGGATAATAATTCCACGAAATAAAGAATGGCTAACTGCATTCGTGTCTAGAGAATATCCTTCTTTACTCAGCATGCCCAACTTCGAAGTCTTTGCTTCAGTTGTCTACAATTACTGGAAAACAAGGAGAGAGGAACTCAGATTTCCAATTTTTAGGCCACTATGGAGGCCATCACAGAATTAATACGGCCATATGCTTGCGTTTAAAGCCAGATAAAAAGAAACGAGGAATCTGCGAAGAGCAAATCGAATGGTGGAGGACGAAATTGCTATGGACCTTTATGAATAATTTGACATTGCTATGAAAGTAGCAGATCGCATAGGACTGAGGTAAGACCTAAAAGTTCAAAATATGCGACAGGCAATTAATAGTTTCTACTATTAGGTAGGTAATTTCGATAACTTCAACAGCAAAAAAGTTATATGTTTGGATGATGATGAGGATGTTGAGAGTAGACTATTAACTTTATAAGTTAGCTGCAGAAAAATGGAGGCAGAAATGGATAATTACCGACTAAAAAGTAACATCCTTAATCTGGAAGGAAAGGAGGAAGTTAAAAATAATCTCCTATTCGATCAGCCAATGAGTATGGTAAATTTCTTGGCCACAGTCGTCAATGAGGCAGAATCTCTAGGAATTGGACATGAAAATATCTTTTGCACTGGAGAGGGCCTTTAAAAACAAAATAAATGTTTGCAGTCCCTTGCAAGTGGAGAATTATTGTGTTAATCAATCAATAAGGAAGAGATGAAAGGTATTTCGTTGTAAAGAAATGGCAATTTCTTAGTTCGTTCTTTCTAAACACATTAGGAATAGATTCCGAATACAGTGCACGAGAGTTACATGGAGTATAAAAGGAAAAAAGTGAGCAGGTGTTACTTTGGATCTGATGACTAGAATGACAGCATAGACTTGCGCAAAAATATTGCTAACAGTTTCAAGAAATTCATGCACTTATGAGTCAGTCCAATGATTTTTGTCTTATTAATACTCGAAAATGATTGTTATGGATTGCAGGTTTACAACGGAATATAGTTTTGATTCAGGAATTGTGAGATGCAATGTTGCTGATTGACTGAATAATACCGATAACTGATAATATATGTCAAATCTCAAATACCTGGCATTTGTAAAGTAGTCGGGGTCGCTTCCAGTTTATGGACTTTCGCTGGACAAGACGTTAGATGAATCGCTGAAACAATAAGTTCCTAAAGTATTTTCCTGGCAAGTGGTAGTTAATTACGAGTCTGAAGAACCTCTGTCTTGTTAAATAGGAGCGGCAGCGCATCAAATCTTAGTACGGCTGTTGGTTCTGCAAGAAGGATGACCGTGGGCTGTACTACATTGCTCTGTGCTCCCAGAATTATCCTGAAAGACACATTTATGCTGCCATCAATCAACTCCGAGATCATCTCTCCAAACTTGGAGACTATTAAAACTAAGCTGACGTAGTTTTTTGGTGATATAGGGGACTCTCAAGTTACATGCTAAGGATGTAGTCAGTTAAATAGCCAAAAAGTACGATAATCTGAAGGGAATTGATAAAATAGGCGAAGCAAATAAAATGCTAGACGAGGTAGATAAGACCTAATAAAGATTAAAGACAATATAACTGACAACACTCTTAAACTTATGAATAATACTGCCAATCTCGAAGGCCTATAAAAGAAAGCAGACAGCCTCCGAGGTATTTTACTGGTAACTCAGAAAACGCGCAAATGTTCGAAGTGAGTGCGACTTAAGTTGAGCGCGAAATGTGGTGTCGCAACTGCAAGATGAAAGTTATCATTGCAGTTGTAATAGTGGCTCTTCTTTGCGTGATTATAATACCAATTGTAACCACCCTCAAAAAGTGAGGGCCAAATGCATCGTTAACTTTAAGCAGATACATTCTATTTTGAAATTAACTTTATCACTACTAATACACTGCTATCAATAATGAGATTTAACGCTTCGCTTGAGGATAAATCCCTATCCGCACTCTGTCCCGTAACTTTCACTAATTTTAAAACCGTATCCGCGCCCTGTTAAAGCCGACATTTGAAAAGCAATGATTGACCAGTCAGTGGTGATAGATTTAAGTTGATCTAATATTTTGACTCCATCCTGTTTTCTCACCCAAACGGTATATCCTCATCGAAACCTAGAGTTGCTACCATTCCCAACTGAGTGGACACATGTGGTTTACGATTTAATAATGATTTATCCTGAAGAGTAAGACTCATTATTAAATTATAATTAAGAGTAGAGAGGTAATTATTAGTTGTAATTTTATGCATAGTTTTGTTCTTTGAGCTGTAAACATGTCAAAAAATGTATGATATTATGCGCAAGCTTTTATTCAGATGGAATCCATCAATAAAACTTTATTGCTGTCATAATCATATCAACATATTTATCGATCCTGTGATGAATAAACCCGTCATTCGAAATCAATCGTTGTTGTTTGAATAGTCAAAGAGTTACGTCAAGTTTACCAGAGAGGGCGTTACTGAACTGGTCAGCAAAGTCAATACTGCAGACTATCTCAACAACGACTGCAGATATCGTCAATACAACGATAAGAGAAGCGTTAGTGCCATCCGTTAATAAAGAGGTAGTCTCTTTGTTGATCACCAGTTTACCATTGATTTGTAGTCCGACTTCCCCTTAGGAGATGTCATCATCAAACGTCTGAGCAATCTATACGGGGTTACAAACCTTCCTCCCTTGTTCCCAGCTGATAGTAAGCCAACACGACCGAAAGAGCCCAATAGAGTACCCTCTGCCTTGAATGAGCTCGCCTTGTTTGACCTTTATCATTATAAGAGTCTGTTCATCACTCAAGACTACAGCAATTAGGGAAAGTATGAACTAATACTGAACATTGATGGAAGATTTGAACTGCTGACTGTTGATGATAGAATTCCTATTTATGCAAACAGCTTGGAACCTATCTGGGGATTGACTTTCAAAAACTCTTGGTAGCTTATTCTACTTAAAGCTTATGCAAAGATATTTGGAGGTTACAAAAAAGTAATGGAGTCAAGGCCTTTTGATTTTGTCGAGAAAGTCTCCAACCCTACCTGGAAGTACTACAACTTAGCCAAAGAAGCCGAACATTTTCTGGAATTCTACTCTGAAAACTAAAGATATAGGAGAGGGAAAATCATTCTCAAGACTAAAAAGAACGAAAGCGTTAAATAGGCTGGCCTTTTGCCGGACTCAGCCAGCTATGAACTTGTCAGCATGCATTCCATTAACCTTGAGCAAAAGCAGCAAAGGAAACAGTATCTCCTCACAATTCGAGGCACGACCAAAACAAGGTGGGCTGGCATTCACAGCTTTTTAGATCATAATTTTTAGCAATACTATCAAAGTTTGCCTCCTCAGGAAGAGAAAGCAGGACTAAACTTAGACCGTGACTTTATGATTAGCCACGAGGATGCCATCAACCTGTTTTCGTCAGCCTATATTACCTCCAACAGAAACGGAAAATACTTCACGGGCTATAAGCTATTGGAAATCGTTGCCAACGAGAGGAAGGCCCAGCACTTTGAGTTTTATTTCCCCGAGGATGGATTCTTAGACTTTAGTATCAAACAGTTTTCGGGAAATAGCACGAAGGCCAGCTAAAAATCTCGAATTAAAAATAGTGATTTTCATGAGTAAGGAGAAAGGTATCTCAAGACAAGCTATATATTGGTCAAGGATAAGGATTTCATTGATCCCAATGACTAAGAATTCTTGAAAAAGAAGGAACAAAATGTGGATTCCTCGCATTTTTACAATGGCATGGAATACGCCTAAACTCGCTACAGCATTGCTGAGATTGACCATACAAAGGGTTATAATCGCGGCGATGCCTTTTTCGTATACCTGATCAAAGGCAAATACATATTGCGATTTAAATCGGAAAACGTTTCGAAATAGGCTCGCTATGCTATAAGCTGGATAGCTAATTCATAAATAAAACTGTAAAAGTCCAGTATTACTCAAGAAGACAAAATCACCCTGCTTCATGAAGCTATGGTCAGCAAGATGCACAGGATAGATCACTTCTATTTGGGCAAGGATAAAAAAGAAATGCTCTCTATAGCTGATACCTTTGAAGAACTCGGATATGGGTTCATTGCAGTTAAAAACACCAAAGATTGTGAAGTGGAGGTTAAGGTACGTGTAGACCCTGAGTAAAATTATATTTATTTAGCAAATTAAAGGAGGAAGGCTATGCACTGAAGGGCAAAAATAAAAATGCAAGGGAGCCCTTCTAAGTTATCATTGGCAAGGGGCAATACAATTCTATTGTTCTCAAAAAAATTAAAAATGCGACCAAGTATGTCCCCCTCAAGGAAGCAACAAGCTTTAAAATTCTCAAGAAAACCAACCGTGCTATTTCTGGAATACCTACGAGTCAGTTTAGACAAGGTTAGCCCAAAATGACCCCTCTCGCCAATATCCCAGAGGAACATCCTCCCGAGCAAAGGGTTCCCGAGTAAGGCAACTAACCATAACCGAATTCTCGGTTACTAGCACACGACATCGCATGATATAAAGTCATGAAAATATTGAAATATAATTTTACACTGTCACTCCTCAAGACTATTAAGAAAAGGGTGTTTGAGAGCCTCACCTGCCTTCGATCGTTATCCAGGTTCTTTGCGAATGAGTCTGTCTATGAAATCTATAGCTGAGGCTGACATATTTCTTGGGTAAACGATGCAGTCGTGCTCGACCTGTATGAGATGAGTGGTACGTTAAGTATCTTTTTCATTGTTTCTTTCTTGCTGACATGGTAGAAGGGTGCCTTTCCAGTCATTAGTTCGAAGGCAAGCACGCCCAAACACCATAAATCCACCGCCATATCATATTACACTCCCTACAGTATCTAAGGAGCAACATAGTCGAAAGTACCACAGTAGGTCTTTCGGCGTTAGTTGCACATGGCAGCCCATCCAAAATCGCAAAGTTTGTATATGTTCTGAATACAAAAAGAGTTACATTAGAAATGACAATGTTTTCTGGTTTTAAATCGCGGTGAGCAATTCCCAAATCGTGCAGATACTCTACAGCTTAGGTGATTTGCCGCATGACCCTAGCAGTTTCCTTTTCTGTTAGTTTGCCTTTTTTGAGTTGTTGAAAGAGTGTGCCTCCATCCATGTATTCCAGAACGATGTAAAGGTGGGTTTTATCGTCGTAGAAGCCGTACATGCAAAGGACGTTTTTGTGACTTAAGCAACTCTGCAGACGAATCTATTTGGCTACTTGCTCCACCATCATGTGCGATTTTATCAAGGCTTTTGGAATCTTCTTTAGAGCAAACACTCCACCAGTCTTTTTGTGCCTCACTAAACTGACACTTCCAAATTTACCCTGTCCCAATTTTTTACCTATAATAAACTCTTCTAAAAGGCTGTTATCGATTGATTTTCTCTTAATTGTTAAGGAGCTTGGATTTTGTACATTGGGAAAGGGTTTATTTTCCTAAAGAAAAGGAGAGGAGTGAAATCGAGTCTCATAGGTTGCTTTGACAATTTTGGGGGTGAGATCGAAAAGGGGTTCTTTATCTTTCTTTTTTTTGAAGCCGTTTTGATCAATCTACTTTTGGTGATCTAGGTTGACATAAGTTGGCAATTTATTATTTTTATGCACATTTTTCAATAAATTTTGATCCTCTTTTGCAGTGCTTTTACGCAGCTATTCGATCATTTTTTTGTTATTGGCGATCTTTTCATTTAGTTTATCGTATTACTGGGAGCTGCGCGATATTTAAATAGGGCTATGCAAAGGCTTTGCATCTCCTGCTTTATAGGGTTCTTTATTTCGATAGTTTCTGTAGGTGTCGCATAGATTGTCTATTTTTTTGTAGACTTATCTTGAATTGATGCTTTCAGATATGTAATTTTGATTCATCGGCTTTATTGCTTTGTAACTCACAGTTTGACGCAGAAATTAACTGAATTTATTGGGTTTTTATTCCTATTGATCTAAGACTTTCTGCCCAAACAGCTTCGAGGATGTATTAGCGTCCATAGTCTGCCTGAGAGCTGAAGTCTCATCAGAGACCTTTTTGAAACTGTCAAACTAATTAGTGATAAATTTGTAGGGTCGGTTGCTTTTGAAATTAATTTGCAGACATTTCTGAGGGGAATCGAAGCCGGGTTCATTTTAAGGGCTTTGCTTATGGGTAAGTTCGGGCGGTCTGGGCAGCCAAGTGTCTTTGGGCTTACAGGCAATCTTCATTTATAATGTTTAATAATAGAATAAAAACATAAATGGGCAGCCTCAGCAGGGTACGAATCAGGTGGGGTGACTGATGTGCTAGAAAGATGGCAAAGTAATTAATTTGGTAGCAAATAACATAATTGATAATAGTCGCAATTACAAAAGCAATAATTATTATACATAGTTGCGAAATATAGTGTTTCAGCGATAGAGTGGATACCAAATGACTTGGGCTTAAAAATAAAGTCAACTCAAAGAATATTTAATATTCTATCATCATTCGCATTTCAATGGCAGTCATTCATTAAATGCCAATTTATATATTCATTTCATCATTGCCCATTTGACTCAACTATAATAATAGTGATTCACCATTCTATGAAGAGAGCAGCACCCTATGATATCGATGAACATACCTTCTAGGAGAAGGAAAGACCCACAGAAGGATCATCAACCAACGCCCCCAACATGGCTGGCCGAAAGTAACTTTTATACCATTAAGAATATTCAAATTGGCCCGTTCTGCCGACAATTCAGAAGTAAAGACATCCTCAAAGGTGTCCCTAAATATACAGGGGCTCGCTACTGACAAGAAATAAGAGCCAACTGCGCAAGATAAGCAGGCGGCAATTCCAGAAGTAAAGCCGATTGCTCCCCCAGGTAATATTTTTGGTTTTAATCTGTTTGGTAACTCACAGGGAATCGGCCTATTTAGTGGCGAAAACACGTTTGTCAATCTGTTTAGTAAGCCATCAAATGACAAAAAAGATAATCCGCCAATCAGCCAAGCGCAATCACTATTTGGCTTGAACAAAGCATCGGGAAATGCTGCATCTAATGCAAAGGAAATTAAGCCAACGGCAACAGCCCTGTTTCCTCCTTCCACAAGTCTCTTCACTAATGGTTCAATTTTCAATTTTAATAACACAGGGTCTTCATCACTTTTTGCCAATAAAGGAAGTTTGTTTGGATAAAACAAAGCCACTGTAGCAGCCACTTCAGATAATAATGCTAACTAAGATGAAGGAGATAGTGAAGAATTACAGAAAGGACAAGTTATGGAGGCAGACCCCAGCAAGAGCACAGTCAAATACGAATATGAGAGCTCTTGCAAACTGATCAGCAGCATCAAAGCCAGCAAATATAAAAAGGACAGTGGGGACCTCATTGAAAATGTTATTGTGACTGTTCTTCATGATTAAAAGTCCCTAAATGAGCTACTCATCGTTAGATTGGCAGCGACAAAGAACGCCATCTTTAACGGACTATTGCTGCCAGAAAAAAGTAAGATTAAGATTCTTAATAACAAAGTTGGAAGTCTAGAAATATTTGCTTTCAAACTTTCAGAGAAGAAAAAATTGTAAGGCCATCGGCTCAAGATCATGATTGATTGTCAAGACTAAGCTTTGGCCAAAAAATTCCATGATGATGTAAAGCAAATAATCGAAGGAAAGGAGTCAAAGAAAGAATGATTTGTATGGAAAACTGTTAGAATGACATTGGCTTGTATTGATAATATCAGGCATTGCTTAGATTATCAAGACACTTCTGTTTAACTTCATAATAATGAAGATGGATATGAAAATAGTTTTGATCTGTAAAGCATAACACATCAGCATTTAGAAGATAACAAGTTTATATTATAGTTTGCGTATAATAGAAACTGATGGATGGGAAACAATGTCAATTCAAGATCTCAAAAAGCTATGACGCCCATCCTGATCATTATGAGATGTATCTTATTCTGTTCCTTGCTGCTCTTAATTTTGGCGAAGGAGGAAATATCAACTTTATATATTTGATTCCATTATATTCAATTATTTATGACGCAAAGAGTAAACCTCGATCAGTACAGTCCTCAAGAGCTCTACCAGCTCAGACAGGGTTTTGAGAGCGAAGTGGCTACTTTTGGTCAAAGCATGAATCAATTGCGATTTGCTTTGGACAAGTATGAGGAGGGGAAGCGTTCCATCCGAGCAGTGGAAGAGTGCAAATAAGACGAGTAACTACTGATGCCCTTGTCAAACTCTCTCTACATTCAGGGATTTCTCAACAATCGCCGTAGTGTATGCTTTGATTGATGTAGTCTCAAAAAGTCTACCTTGTTGAATACGGGGCGGGTTTCTTCGTGGAACGCACCGCCAAAGAGGCCATTGACTTTTACAATCGAAAAATTAGTCTGATAAAGGAAAAGTTAACTAAATTTCAAGAGATCATCGCTGAGAAGAGAGAAGGACTTAGAGCCATCGAAGTCAAAATCTTAAGCTTACTGCAGCAGCAACAGCAGGCCCAAGCTCAAAAGAAGTGATGGTTTGATCGTATGCGCCAGTCAATATTGTACTTGAATAATTGCAACATTAATAATTAGCTGCAGGCGTTGCTCTATGCAGACAAGGCCAGATGATGGATATGGCGATGGCATGATATCAATAAAAGAATATACACAGAAACAGTAGTAAAAATAAGGCAGTCACTCGTAATCGTCCCAACAGCAGCATATGCCGAAAAATGAGCTTTAGCGATACCTCAAGACCTCGAACTCATAAGTAGAGTAGCCTGCTTTCTCAAATTACTGTAGTATATCTTGTTTATATTCTTCAAAATAGAGCTGCTTTATGATTTTAGTCATCCCCTACTCATCGTAAGCAACTATATCCTTGGATTGGTACTGCCATTCAGTTTACATGAGAAAACAAAAATCCTAAGCTGTTCCTTAAAAATGGAAACTTTAGATTTCATTTTCAGTTAGGTTTGTTCGCCTCTGACTCTACCTTTCTCCTCGCTGATCTGTTCGGCAAGCTGCTTAATTTTGATGTGGTGAATGAATGTCCACTAGTTAAGCTCATGACTATCTAATTGCCTAAGTTTTGTTTGTACTAATGCGATCTTGGATTGGACATCTTTCATATTCAACTGTTCAATTTCCTGGCGGTGTTCATTCATACTTGATGTCTTTATAAGTACAGAGAGAGAAACGAGTAGTTATTATCCGTCTTAAAGGTGTCTGGCTCTATATATTTGTTGGCTATGGTTTTAAGCTGGATCTATGGCATCGTTGTGATTATAAATTAAAATGATGAACAGTGACCATTGAACAAATATAAATCAAATTATTTCCACCCAACAGCACACCTTCTGTTCTAGACATATTTATGCTCAGTCATCCCTTTACTTACAATTACCAAACATTTATATTCATAGTTCGACAGATATGGAAGGATATTACGCTTCTACTTTGGGACATTTCAGCCAACGCTGCGACCAATCGCATTCGCTGGATATTCACCACTCTCGGTTGCTGCCTCACATTCATGAATAGTACTAGTTCCGCATAACCAATCGACTGCTCATTGAAAAAATCACCAACCCCAGGCGGGACAAAGTGATCATGGACTCTCTTGTTCACGCCAGCGGAAAAACAATTCTAAAAAAGAAAAAATGTTTGGTTTCCGACGAAAAGACAATTGTGCATAGAAGAAAGATGATGGGGCATCGTAAAGTTAACCACGAAGATTCAGCTGTTCAAGTTGATTCTTTTAAGCAATAGGAGCCAGTCACCAGTATAATTCATAATCAAGGAATCATTAGATCACAACTTAGCAAATGGAAACATACCAAAGAAGAATTTCGATAATTAAATTAGACTTGCGATATTGCCGAGTCTAAATATTGGGATAATGTCGACAGCAAGATGCGCAACAACTTTGTGGGAAGAATCATTAAAAATAATGGGAAGAAGTAATTCAGTTAAACGATGGAAGGGTCGCATGTTGTTCATCATCAAACTTCCCACCTCGACATCAATCATAACTGTTAAAGCCATTTATCAAAATAACCGTTAACTCTGAAACGGATAGTGCGCAGGTCAAAGCATAACTAGGTGAAGTGTGATAAAGAGAATAATGAACATATTGATGAATTTTCGATAAAGTGAAGGTGATGTCAGAGATGGATTGAACATTACATTGATAGTTTAATGATATCGAGCATTAATAATGAAATGATTTTGAAGATGATTGCAGATTAAATTAATAGGGTATTTGATTAGTAAATATAACATTAATCTCAATTACTGCCCTACTCATCAAATATTCCTTCACGATCAAGAGAGTCATCTTGGCTTGATTCATCTAACTACATCAGCACATCTTTGATAATTTCATTTAATTATTCGCTTACTATGCATTTGTAGGTCTCAGGAAAACATTTCTCTATCGACTTCAGCGAGTTTTAAAAGAATTTTGCTGCATTAGCGTGATAAGTGCTGTTACAGTAGTTTTCTCGACTCAATTCAGAGAGGTCGCTCTCATAACTAGAAGAGGAAAGATCATCTTTGTAGTCATCCTCCGTAAACTCCACCACATAGTTTTAGTCATCATCTTTGGTTACTGGAGATTACTATTTAGTATGTTCGTTTGATACGTAGCTGCGATTGGCCTCAGTTGGCATTTTTTGCCAATAATATGTACATTGCCCTTCCTCAGTGGATGACTCTTCTTCCTCATATTTTGAATCATTGTAGGCAGTCTTCAACATAAAATTATCATTGATTAGTCTTAGAGCTAATTTGATGTAGTTCGCCATCAAAGCTAAGTTGAGATTGTTAGCGAAGCAAAATTTGATATAGCAGCTCAAACCAAGTACTACCCTTGTGATCTGTCTGGATTAGGACAGAACTTTAAAGCCTTTGGAACTCAAGGGATAGACATCCAAAAGTAGCTTCTGTAATTTCAGGTGATTCCATTCCAATAATAACCGTTAAGCGTTTTCTTAAAATATCCATATCCATAGGCTAAACAGCTGGATATTATATTTGGTCATGAGGCTCCTCTATCGTGATGCCATTATATTTATTTTTATTATTGAGAAGATGAATTTACACACGCCGAACTGCAAGGCTTTCCCATGAAACTAAAGCAGGTAAATGAGGAGAAGAGAAGCGAGGATTTGACCTTTTGGGTATTCCGGGTGACTGAAATGCTTTTATGAATCTCTCATGTAGAAATCGTTAATTGTGCTGAAAAAGAAGGACAAGTTGCCACCATCTTCAATTTTAGATAAGACGGGTATTTTTTATAGAGATTATTTGGGATTCAAATATTTAATGTAATTTCTGAGGGCTACCAGGTAACTTTGGTAGTATTAACTCTAAGCTTCATTAATTACATTTATAAAAGTCAGATGGGGACTGTTGGATGGTAGATTTTAAACAAGCATTTACTTATCATGATCAGTGACCCCCCTTACATGCAGAAGGATAATTCTATAGAAAAACCAAAATTCGGGCGTAAGGGGAAGCTTTGAGTTGAAGAAATGATATAGCCAGCTACTCAAAAGAAACATAGCATTCTTGGCGTAGCCTTCTAAGACTACTTCCTATTGCGTGAAAAGTGTAATAAGAATGCTTATAATTTAATTTGATATCTACTGCCTAATGGCCTACCATTTAGCTGGGATCTCGCTTTTGCTAGTGGCAACCTCAATAAAAGTAATTAATGTTTAAATGCAGCCACTTGCAATTTTTTGTATGTCTTATTTAACAGTACCAGACTCATGCAGTACGTGGTCCGTTTGAAGGTATTTTCGATACCACTCTCCCATCATCTTAACCAATTCATACGTATGCTCTGCGATGTCCTTGTGATAGTGTTCCAAAAAACGTATAAAAACTCTCATCAGTTTTGAGTACTCATACTTTTGAATTAAGCCCAGCAGTACCATTAGAATCAACTCCACTTCCTTCTTCGCTAAGCCACTTAGACATTGTCTTTAAAATACTTGACAAAAGGCAATGACTGCTTTTATCAACTTAATGATCCACAAGCCACTTGGCTCACCCTGCGATCTCTGCTATCTTTATGCTTCCTGTTTAATGATTTTTAAGATATAGAATTTGACTCGGCTCATAGTGTCATCATCATAGAAGTTGGCATAGCAGCTGATTAGTTCCAGACCACGGACATTAAAAATTTAGTTGGAGCTGTTTAACAGTTTAGACAGATACTAATTCAACAAGCGCTATAAATTGACATAAACGATAGGGCGGTACTATTCTGAAATCAAGCGATTGATGGGATTGCTTAATCGAATTAGAAGAAAAGCGCCCATTTCGCACCACTTGCCCTATACAGACTTCATCCATGAATTGATAAGTTATAAATTTTATATTAGCCAGTCTCCATTGGATTTATTTGATTCATTGTAAAGCGAGAATTATAATTGCGCAATCTCACACCAGATTGTGGTTGCCAGTTTTTTAATGCTCTATGATGAGTTGCTATGCTCAATCTCCATGTGGATGAATCGCATGGGCTACTCCTTGGCTAAGTTCATATCCTCAAAGCTGAAATGAATAAATCTGGGTAATAAATTTTACTGGTAATGACAAAGCTATTTCCTAAATTCTCTAAGATAGGACCTGCTTCGATTGGATATCATTGTTTCCAACAGTTGTAATTAAGAGAGCTTGAGTTTACGGGGTTGTGGCATTTCCAGCGAGTTGTGAAGAACTTACAAGATAAACTTCGCCTGGTGAGTATTCATAAAATCTTGAGTTTATTTGTTAAACGATTCGTTGCCTCTCTTCAGCACCAGGATATTTCTAACAAATACAATCATATAGCGGCAGGCCCATTTTTTGCCGTGGAGGTAATTAAACTTGTCGCTGCCCTTTTCCCCGCAGTCCTCAGGATTGACCATTGCCTGCTCGCTATAAGCATAATTGTTCTCATTTAATCGGGTAATTGCTACCTTTGCGAATTTAAAGGCATACTCTCTGATTGTGCTGATCCTTTATATCTTTAAGACCTTCTTCATGAACTTTATGCTCAGATAGACAATCTCATCGAAATAGCACTTCTGATTTCTATACTCCTACACGAATGAATTGTATTCACCTGATTCGGAAATTGTTTTCTGCAGCTCTATCAATTCATCGTACTTCTCTATCAAGCGAGCCTCTCCATTTTCTACCAATTTGCTGACTAAAGGCACAAAAGTGCTCAAAAACTAAGTAAAGAGAGAATTACAATGTTTAATGTGGCCACCTAAGATTTTTAACAACAATAACGGTGAGCATCTACGACTCCTAAAAGATAATTAAGGGATGCCCTTAACTATATTCCTTTTTAAAGGAACATCTAGACTTGCTTATAGGCATTGATTATTTATTTGCCTACTTTAGTAATGATATCCTTCATCAACTTGGAGTATTTGTAGTTTTAAGCCAGCCGGATGTTGACCACCATCAAATCATCAAGCAGTACTTGCCGATCCTCATTCGTAATAAATCTGCTCTGCTTATTCGGCATGTATCTCCTCTCCCAATCAGATCGGACAACGTTCTTAAGTTGTGCTAATATTGCGAGCACAAGATTATCCTGCGGATTAGATTTTATTATATGAAGAAGAGCAGGGATATAGCCTGGGAGCATCTGAAGCATACCGAGAGTTTATGTGACGGCTTTCATTTACAGCTGATTAGACGTGCTTGTGGATATGATGAGTTCATGCCGAATCCTGTCTTGCAATTCTGAAAGTGAATAGTTGTAACTCTGCGGATGCGAACAGTAGTAGATAGACATAGTTAAGTTTTGAAAGCACTCGAGGTCGTTTGAATATAACTTAAAGCCTACTTATAAAAACGAATAAGGTCTATTGCTAAACTACAAAAGTATATTGAATTATAAAATACACATTTTCAAGGCATGTTATTAATCACATGGGCAAGAATCTTATTGAAACTACCCTCCATCTCCTCAATTACCAACATCACTTATTTCTCTACTTTTCGACGCAGATGTCCGTCCTTTAGATGTCCGCATAGCACTCTCCGTACCTAATTTTTGTAGATGGACAGTTCCCACTCGGGCTTCTCCGTTTTTGCAATTTGAGCCGAGCTCATTTTTCGAATTTCTTCATTCTGTCGATCCAGCAATTTTTTCATGGCTTCCTCTATGTTTTTAGCCTATTCGTGATCCTTTTGATGTTCGGCGTAGAGCTATTATAATTACGACTGCAGTTTCTTAATCATCTCTTCAGCAAGCAGGCATTTTTATGATTATTGTTTGAGGAGCTACTACTTGTCATTGACTCTCTCCTGAGCTTCGCTTAATTTTTTCTTGTAGGACTATATTTCTGCTGTCAGTGCTTCCTCTCTATTTTTGAGCCTTAAAAAAGACTCTTTAAGTTGTTTAAATTCTCTTTACAGCTCTAATAAGGAGCGGTCATTCTTTTGTAGATCGTCCAGTCTCTGTTGGTTTTTCTGGAGTAGGTCATCCTTCTTACGCACTATTTATCGATACTTATTGAGCTTTAATTAATATTCCTCCCTTCGATGCTCTTCTAGCTGGAGCTACTCGAATTTAGACAGCTTTTTCTTGAGTTAAGCTGTTGATTTATTGCAGTTAGTGAGGTGCACACTCAGTTTACTGCTCTTTTCTTTTTACTCGTTAAGCAGAAGAAGCAGTTGCTCTTTAAGATTGGTTTCGTTTGAAAGATGGTCAGTTAATACTTTAATCTCACAATTCTGCCTTTCGATCTTGCGTTAAAGAAAAGTGACAGCCTATCGAAGTTTGACTTTATCAAAATCATGAGCGGGGCTCCTTTGAGTGTTGACATTGGTGTCTGAGATGATTTCCTTGAGAACCTACCTGATGACAGTGGTGTTTTTGCGGGAGGAGTACATTTTTGATCTAACGATATAAAGAAAAGATGGAATAATCAATTTTAATGCGATTACATCAATAGGATGAAATATAATGATGAATGGGCATGCAGATCAGAGGTAGGAACGGAAGTTCTTGCGGATTTGGTTAGCTGCACTGTGCTTTTGAGTCCGGATAAACGATTCAAGGATACATTTTATTCCCACGTTGATATCTTATTCCAGTACCTCGTTACGGAGGTAAATCTTTGCGTGTGCTAAATAGGATTTATCTTACCCACTGAGACTCTGATGATGGACTAGATGTGTCGGACAGCCACGTTCATACCACCAGATGTTTTGCTCTCTTCCCGCAGCTTCACGTAGAATTGCTTTATGATATTGACATATTTCTCATTAAGTTAGGGATGGCACGTCTCCCGGGCGTAGCGGATGTATTCCTTGAGAAGTGCGGAGTCGATGGGAGGATCTGTGTTGACAGTTTCAGGAAGCAGATCGTCTTTCAGGCTGTACTGCTCTTTGTAGGGGTGATTTTTGATGTGTGAGTTTATCACGAATGCGCTAAGATTGCTATCAATCTCCTCGTTCACTTAATCACGAATCACATTCAGGATGTCGAATCGCGAAAGGATTGGTTCTGACAAATCGATGTTTTAACTAAATGAGAGTTGAGAGTTATATCGCCCCTGCAGAGGATTGGCTGCAGCAATGACAGAACACCTGGCTCGCAGTGTTGCAACTATACCTGCCTTTGAAATTGAAATTGACTGCTGCTCCATGGCTTCGTGGATTGAAGTGCGATCGTTCTAACTCATTTTATCGAATTCGTCTATGAGGCAGATTCCCTTGTCTGCTAACACCAATGCGCCTGCTTCCAATTTCCATTCGTTAGTGGTGTGGTCTCGTTTCACACTAGCAGTAAGTCCTACTGCTGAAGCACCCTTTCCTGTAGTATAAATGCATCTATTGAAAGTCTTTTGGATGCTTTTGAGAAACTGAGATTTTGCAATTCCTGGGTCACCTAGCAATAGCACATTGATGTCGCCTCTGATTCGATGCGTGCCCTAAACTACGCGTTCAACTCCTCCGAACATGGCGAGCGTGAGTGCTCGTTTAACATTGTAGTGGCCATATATAGATGGAGCTATTGAATTGTAAATCTTATCATCCAGTCTCTTATCCTTAGCCAGGTCTTTCAACTTTTGTTATTGAGATTCCTAGATGTTGAGTTTATCCATGTCCAGCAATTTGGTGATGCAGTTGGCTTCGATCAGAGTCGAAAACAGGGGGAAACCTTGCTTCACATTCAGCGAACATTCATAGCGGTTTATGTAAATTCCAATTATTTCAATGTAATCTCCTGGCCTTGCGAGGTCAATGTTATCGCCAAACAGGATAATTTCCTTGCTGCGAGGAATACGACCAGGCAGCACATCACTGGGGGACTACTGCAGTGTGATTTTTTGGTAGTTGCGGTAGATAGTCTTTTGCTTGTCCAAAGGGAAGGGTCCTGTCGAATGACACGCCTCGCATTTGCCCAAGGCTACATCGTTTATGTTGTTGATATAGAAGGGGCCTTTTGAATTACCACATTTAACGCATTTGTACATGACCTTCTTCAACTGGTTGAAAACCTAGCTTCGAACTGTAACGACACCCTGAACTAAATAGAAATAGCAGTACTTTTAATTAATTTTCCGAGGTGGATGTGACGAAGGTCTCGGATATAGTCAATGATGGGCAAATGCTTTATTTTTATAAACACCTCTGGAAACATCGATTTGTAAGAGGCGAAGTTTTTGCAGGCAATGCTGTAAGCTAATAAGTTGAGTTCAGGCAGAATGAGAGAAGGTTCAAGACCCACCCACATCGCTATGGTCGGTAAGGCCTCTTTTAAATGCTGATATGAGATTTCAATTGATTGCTGATTAGCCAAACACATATCCCGTATCTTGGTGGCATAGATGGGAAAGTCACTTTCTCCCTTGAACTGGTTCATAAATTTGATGAACTTCCCCTTAATGTATTTGATAGTTTGGTCCTCCTTTATCCATTCTCCCAGTTTACCCTTTACTTCCTCAGCGTCAAGGAAACGCCTCTCATCAATTTCTTCGTCTTATTCTTCTAAATAGACTGCCTTTCTCTTATTGTGTTCTCTCATCTCCTATGACAGATCATCATCGAGGTATTAGTCAACTTCAGCCGCTTCAATTTGCTGTCGATCCCTTTTTTGTAGTGCCTTCTCTGCTTTCATCCTGCCTTCTGGATCCTCCTAAATTTAAGCATCGTCTATTCCTTCCTCTTCATAGCGGTCCAGTTCCTGCATAATGTTATCTATACTTCAATGGGACGATAGTCGCGTTCGGCATCTTCGATCAAATCCTAGCCTTCGTCGTCGCTGTTGTTAATAGGCGTGTTGTCGACATCTTATACTGATTAGTGAACCTCTTGTGCCTCATCTTCTGAGTTGTGAATATCCTCAATCTTTCTCCTGCGCGGCATCGCTTCAAATGGCAAATTATAATGACATCCAACGTATATATGAATATAAAGGAGGCAATTAATGGGCTTGTCTCAAAAGTATAAATTATTATGCCCACTCTAAATTTATGAATAAATTATTGTTACTGTTTCACGCTATTGGGATGAAAAGCCTCCCCTTTAATTTATCCTTCTCAGCGTGAATGCTAATATTGAAATGTAAGTTTATTAAACTTTTAACTGCTCAAAGACTCACTAAATCGTTGATGAAATAATGTATAAAATGGACGTATGGTTTGCTATACAAATTTGGCATTTAGAAACTAACCAATTTGGTATTTAGTAGTATTTAGTGTCATTTATATTTTTTGTTTTATTGATTGAATGATATGTGAATCAAGGATAATTGGTGGTAGTCATATAAGATTGAGTTCATAATCCAACCATTACTCTCTAATAAAGCGGAAGTACAACAGAAAGACAAAGCAAAGACACCACTTGCCTCTGTACGTACATTAATACACAGAGAACTATCTTCTCAAAGCTACTAATCAAAATAACATTAAATGTAGTCCATTCCAGCATACTCACGCCAAAACCGCCATATTAATCTACGCACAAAAGAATATACAGTAATGCGAAGTTTAACCGATGTGAAAGGGCAGAAAAACACCTACTAAACTGATAAGTATACTTTATGCAATAAACAGTATCTTCAAACATCCCAGCTCACTATTTTACAACAAGCTTAACAAGGGTGATATTAAATTGCCAGTCCTCGAAAATAAACGAAACATCTTTAAAGACATTGATGACTCAGGATCAAATCCATAAAAGCCGAGAGTGGTCAAGATGCAGATGGAGAAACTAAAACCACTACACCTAGATGAAGTCAAGCGCAGGTTCATATTAAAGTATCTATAAACGCTGCCAAGTGATTTTTGATGATGAATAATAACTACAAATAGTATTATGAAATTAATGAAGGCATCACTGTGATCAATAGAGGATCTGTTTGACTATTTCTGCTGGAGTGGCCTGATTGAGATTGTAGGTTCCGTACGTTCCATTCAGGAAAGTCACCATTCTGTACCAGTGGATTATAGTGTTGTCTTCTTCGAAGAATTTACCGCGTAGATATTTTTTCCAGTCCTAAAGGCCCTTCAGCTCATAAGCGAACATCTTGGAATTAATCATCTCTCTTTCATTTTCGATATCTTTAATCTATTTATCAAGGAGGTCACTGAGTTCCTTGCGATTGGTTTTGGTGAGCAGCTAGCCGAGAACATTAATGGTTCGACTCAGAAGGAGGTGCGCGTATCCCATGTGATTTGGAATTTTGGTCTCAATTATCTCGATAGCTAGTTTTACTCCTTCTAGAATCATTTTATGCTATTCACTTATCCGGGATTCCTTAGAGTAATTTGATGGTGATTTTTGGCCCTCCATCACATAGACTTGGTTGATTAGTTTATTGTTAGAAGGAGACATCATGTTTGGATTGGTCGAACTGTTGTTTGTGCTGCTGGTTGTAGTAGATGAGGCAGTCACACTTTGATTACTGTTCTGATTGGTGATATTCATATTATTTAGGGAGGGTGGAAGGGTTGGTGAATTAATGGCTGGACTAGGCATGTTGCTGAAGTTAACGTTAGGGTTGATGTTAATATTTGGCCCCAATGCGGTTATATTTCTGTTTTTCTTAAAGTCCCTCATCGGTTCATCGCCATTCATGCTCTATGCCTTGCTTATTAATTTGGTTGATAATGGCATTGCTTGGCCTTCCTCTAGGATTTTTGCTTCGTTAAGACTATTGATTTTTTGAGTTATTTTTTCAGACTCTACTTCTCCTTGATTGTTTATCTTGATTTGGAATAGTTCCATCCAACTGATTCTACGGACTGAGTCTTTTGTCAGCATACGGGTAATCAATCCTTTCATGAAGGGAGTGCACGGTCCTGGAAACTGCAGTTCTTTACTATTGAGTACTTCTATGAGATTGGCGATGGAGTTTGATTGAAAAGGACACATTCCAAAGATCATTTCATACAGTACCACTCCTAGTGACCAGATGTCAGCCTTATTGGAGTAGATTTCTCCTTTGAGCACTTCAGGAGCCATGTAGATTGGCGAGCCTAGCATGGTCTTTGTCATTTAATCAGCCGAGTTCAAGTTTTTACAGAATCCGAAGTCCCCTAACTTGATGACTCCATTATGAAAAAATATATTATCTGGCTTCATATCGCGGTGCATGATATTGTACTTATTAAGTATCTGAAAAGCCTCCAGAAGTTGTTTGAAGATGAGAAGAGCGTTGGCTTATGACAGTTTGACCTGCTTGGACAACAGATTTTCGAGTGTGCCTCCGTTACAGAACTCATAAATGAAATAGAAGTTGTTGGAGGTCTTAAGCATATCGTAGTATTTGATGATGTTAGGATGAGACTCGATGTTGGTGAGGATATTGATTTCGTTGACTGTGCATTATTATAATTTTTTGTTCTATTTGAACTTGGTTATGGGAATAACTTTAATGGCGTATTCCTTCTTGTCATTGTTGTTGATGGCGCGGTACACTTTGCCGTATACTCCTGAACCGATTGATTCGTATAACACGTAATTTTAAATATATTTGACCATTATGCCCCGATATTATTATGAACTTAACTTACTCAGCTTAATATACAGAATAATTATCACTTTAAGAGTGAACATTTAGTATTAATTAGCAAAGGGATAATCTAAGTCTGTGAAATTGATGAATACCTCCCAATTCATCGAATATGAAAACGAATAAAGAGATAAACCTAATTTATACTTAAATGTAAAGTGAATGTTTGTGAATGAGGCAGAATGTAGCTTTATACGCAATTCTTACTATATTTGTTATTTTTGCAAACCAAACAACGGTTCACAAAGGAACGATTATTCATTTATTATACTGTAGACAACTATCCAATTACAAATCTAAAGTTCACAGTATTAAATGATTAGCAACCCAGATAAATATTATCGCAAAAACTAAGAGGTTGTCATCGGAAAAATAGATTTCCATGAACAGATCAAGGCAGCCTCCAGCGAAAACTCAGCTGCTGTCGACAAGGACAACAGAAAAGTACTCTCTATGTGATAGGAGGTGTTGATCATCCACACTGGAGGAACAATCGGCATGTTCACCGATGAGAACAATAAATTTGTCCCCAAGCGAGATAAATTTAGACAATTCTTGTAGAGCTACCCGTACTTCAGTGATGAGAGCTAAACTTACTTCATCAGCAATGATGGCTTTATGATCACCCCTGAAACTATCTTCAAAAAAAAGATTTGGTATAAATTCTACGAATTGGACAATCTCATCGATTCTACCAATATGAACATTGAACGACTTAATGTGGTCCTCGAGGCTATCAGGGCTAACTATGATCGTAATTATATTCATAAACAGATTATGATGCCTTTGTGATTCTGCACGGAACTGACACCATGAGCTTTACCGCCAGTAGTCTGTCTTTCATGATCGAAAACCTCAAGAAGACCATCGTGATTACGGGCTCTCAAGGTAATAATAGGGCTATTCAGGTAAAAGTCCTTCTATTAAGTGCCAATAAGTAAAGCTAGAAATGATGCAACAAATAACCTACTCTGTGCTTTAACCATCGCTGGTCATTATCATATTCCAGAAGTGCTGCTTTTGTTCGATAACACCCTGATGCGAGGAAATAGGACTACAAAAACCTCCTCTTCATCTTTCAACTCTTTCACGAGCCCCAATTACTATCCCATTGGACAACTTGGACTTAAAATCGAGATTAAGTGGGAATTAGTGCGTATGTGCAAAATTGATAAGCCTACTAAGTTCACACGATTAAGCGCAAATGTAGGAGTGGTCAAACTTACTCCTTTCGGCTTGCCCGTCGACCAGAAAACCAAATATATTGTGATCTAATCGTACGGCGTAGGAAATATTCCAACTGACGGACCTTTCCATGACTGGTTACTATCCAATTGGAGGCAAGACCCGAAGGATCGCATGGTGATCGTTAACATCAGTCAAGTTTATCAGAGCGTCATCCTAAATCTTTACGCAACAGGTAATGAAGCCAGCCTCCTTGGACTAATTCCTGGAGGTGATATGACTTGCGAGGCAGCCGTCGCTAAGCTTTCCTTCCTAGCTAGTCAAAATTACAGCTACTAATAAATGAGAGAGCTTATTCCGCTAAATTTGAGAGGAGAGCTCACGGAAATGGAAGATCGACACACTCTCAAGAAGGACAATTATGTTCTTAGTTGTAATACCATGCTCGAGAAAAATTTCCTCAATCAATCAGAGAGATTTAGAGACCTCCTTCTTTACACTGTTTATCCAAAATTAGTAACCTAAAGGCAGAGCCAAGCTGCTCTTAGTCATCTGGCAGAAAACGGTTTTAAGGTGGACTATATATTTGGGGATGGAGGAACTTTACTGCACCAATATTTCAAAGATAAACACAAGTGCAACGACAATGGTAGTTATCTGAACTATCTACTGGATAGTGGTGTCGATGTGAATGTTAGAGACAGCAAAAGGAGTACAGCTCTGTTCTATGCCATATAAAATGAGTAAGATTTGCTTTATACAGTCATTTGTAGTAGGCAAAACAACTCTATGAAAGCAAAAGTGCAGAGATGGAGACTTCTGCTTTGCGAGTTTTTAGAGCCATTCGCAAGCAAGAATATGCCTTGATGCAGTTGATGATGGAACTGGGTGATTCCTTTGCCTATAAGAATGAGGAGGACCGAAACGTAATCATGTACAGCATCATCAGGAAGGATAAAAAGATGTTTCAGTTTTTTAAAGATAATCTTTTTCTCGATGAAGGAGGGTTTCTTGAGGAATGCGATGTCTACGGGCGTAACTCAGAGTACTACATCAGGGAGGCGGGATGGTCTCTAGAGGACTAAGTGTAAAACTTCGGTGAAAACACAGATTGATTGTTAATCAAGTAGTGAAATTTAAAATGTTTACTGAGTGCTATCTAGCTAATGATGGTTGTTTTTAATCAATAAAGGTGCTCTTCTTTAGACGATAAGTTGATGGCATTTTTCTAATTTTTTAAGAACTGAAAGTTAGTCTCTATTGCATCAGCCGATTCAACTGATAAATAATTTTGCCTGAGTACTAATAAGATGAGTAAATAATAGTAGGACAAAAGTAAGGACCAAATTATTTTTATGCCCAGCAGCCCCTTTGAGCTATAACTCCTACTCAAAGCCGAGGCTAGACCACTCAATAAACCTCTCCCCTCCTCGCCTGAGTATTTCTGTAAATTCAATTGCCCATCTTATGCCAATACTTCAGCTTTTTGTCTTTATAAGCCTCCCTCCGATGGTGGCCATCCCACCAGCTTAGAGGCAAAATCTTAGATAAATCGTAAGCATCGGGGCAATTATCGTAAATATACGGTAACTGAAAAGTAAGAGGCAGTGAGACAAGTAAAATTCAATATATTTAGATCTTAGAAGGGGGTGATGCCAAATAAATATCGGAGAAGTACGGCATACCGCGTCGTAATTTGCTGAGGTGGAAGAAAAATGGATGTGAGCGCAAAGAAGGGGGAGGAAGACCCACCGACGCATAGATGGAATTGACCCTCTATAAGAAAATTGAGAATCAGACACTGGCCAACGAGAAGGATATTCGCGGTTAGGCCAAGAAGTTAAGCAAATTGACAGATTTCAAAGCTTCAAAGGGATGGTATTGCAAATTCAGTAGAAGATACAATCAGTGGAAGCGGCAGAAGATGGAGGAAAGCAACTGCTGTAAACAAGAGCAAATGCAGCAGGTCCTGCTGGCGTAAATCAGCGAGGACTCCGATTCATCTTCAGGGGACGAGGGGTAAGACTTGAATTCACCGAAGTAGGATTGAATATAACTTATTGGTCAATATTTCAAGAGCTTATCAATTCAATATTAACGAATAATGCTAGTTCTTTCCATAATTCCTGACTTATTTCACCACAAAAATTATGGCTTTCCTCCATTAACCTTCTAATGTTGGCTCTATCCTTATTTTACAATCAGTTGCAGGATAAAGATAATATGTTTAAAAGACAAATCGAAGACACATAAATTTATATCAGTCCAACTCTTATAAGGAGTAATAGGTTTTCACAGAGTCTTGCTGGCTGGAACTGGATTCAGAGGGATGATTAGACCGTATAGATTATGTGTGATTACTACTCTAGTGACTTGGAGATTCACTATTTTATTCGCTTACCCCTTCCGAAGGCGCATCCTCTGCCTAGTTTTCGCTGATCTAAAACATTCCCTCGCGTTTTATCTCGTCATTTGCTGTCTACCTTTCATTGAGTTGGCTCAGTTAGATACTATAAACTGGCGAAGGGGGTTCAATTCCCATTCTTTTATAGATAGCATCAATGAACTGTTGGTTTTCTCTAATTCTCTGCATCAACTCAGCAATTCTGCTCTCGTAAAAGAATATCTGATCAGTGTTTTCAGGCTCACGCATATATCCTCGCAATTTCTATATTTCCTCCTCGAACTATAGGATGTTTCGCTCGAAGACATTTATCTTTTTCTGCCGATGGACGTCTATATTTTGCATTATGGCATCTCTCGCTTCCTTTTTTCGCTACTTACGCATTGCTAAAATCGATTATTTGGCTTTTTTGAAGCCAGACTATCCCTCAACAATCCAACTCTCCGCCAATATTCTTTCTTATTGATCCACTGCTCGCTGATCAAGATACATTAGGTTTTTAAGTTTTCCAACAAGGGTGCGACGGTAGTGAAGAACCTCCCGAACTAAAGGATTACCCATCAAATAGAGGCACTTCACTTGTTGAATGAGATCAAACAGCTTGTCATCTTGCACAATTTTGTTATCAGTCAGGTCAATTGAAGTTAGAGTTACCGAGCACTGTCCCAAATGTTCGAGAGAGCTGAACTCTGATAGATAATTTTGACTGAGAGTGAGACTCTGCAGAAGAGGCAGTTCAGAAAGCCCCTGGATATGGAATATTGTATTGTGGGCAAGATTGAGTATTTTCAATTCCTTCAGTTTTTCCAAATTTTATATATTTTTAATCATATTGTTCTGCAAGAAGAGGTTTTCCAACTGCAGGAGAGACTGCAGGTTTTCTATCTTGGAGATAACGTTGTTCTAAAGGTAGAGAGATTTAAGGTTTACGTACTTCTCCAGGCCACAAATGTGCTCAATTACTTTGTAGTGAAGATACAACTTCTTATTCATCTCGGGATATTCATAAAGACCATCAGTCTCGCAAATGATCTTGAGGTTGCGTTCATTCATAATCAAGCAACCAGCTTCAGTTCGCTACAAGTTTCTATTTCTGCGAGGAATATACAGTTCTTTATGATTGGACAGAGATAAATCAGGTTGGCGTCTGCTGGTGACGGTGGTCCCTTCAAAGACATCCATGATTTGAATTATACAACTTATTTGAATATTAAAATTGTATAAACAAATAAGACGTTTTCAATATAAATAAACTAAGGTAAATTTATCTGATAAATACTTCCTAAATTTATTTTATGTTTGCTTTGCTAAGGGTCACATTAAAAAATAAAAATACAATACAATACAATAGCATGATTTTGACTACAGCTTGTTTTATGCTATCAATTTAACTCTAGGAGGGAGCATGAGAGGGCTCTTTAAGTGAGCAATTCTTTTGACATAAAAGAGCGGCTTCACCAGAAATCTAATATTAAAGTTTGCAAAAATATAATTGCAATTGTGCTCCTTTATCTGAAATTGAAAGGTTTTCTCTGTCGTTTTGTTGGAGAAATGTAGTGAATGTGTTAGTCTTATGCTGATTTGTTTGGTAGTTAATTTGGAATCCATCCTTGCATAATGAATGATATTCTTGTCAGTTCACAAAGGCATATATTATCATAAAAATGAAGTATATTTGATAAAATCCATGAATTTACTTTATTTTTGTAAACCTAGCGTTTTTGTTTGTTATTAATTAAGCTATTTGCGTATTTTGCTTAATGTTATAATATTATAATCATTCTTATAGTTATAATACTCTGCACATTAACATTTGCCTTATATTATTTACAATTCAGAAAACGAATTTTCGGGCAGTAACCTCTTAATTATAGGAAATTTACTCTAAGACTGGATTTAGGCTTTCCTCGCAACAATTGATTTAATTGATTAAATTTGCAAAATTACAATGAATAGATAACAGTTAAACTACTCAACTCCTTATATCTATAAAGATGAACTTATTCCTAAGGATCTGGTAAATGCGTGCCTTTTATCTTTACAATCCCTCACAAAAAGCTACTTCTTAAATGAAATACTTATGTCTAGAGTCTTCAAAGGACTTTCCAATTTAGTAAGATGTTTAGCACATTCAATAGAGAAGTTATTGTCCCCTATATAGTTAAATAAAATACAAAGGCTTAAAAAATATAGCTTCTTCCAATTTGACTTGGCCAGCCATTTGATTCCTTACTCTTTTATGTGATTTCCCTCTTATTTATATTTTTCGTACGCAGCCATAGCTCTGAAAGCTATTTCCAATCAGCTTGGCATAAGTATCGCAGACCCTCGTTCCCTAAGTGGTTAAACCCTATATTATTGATAGATTACCGAGTCTTATATGTTCTACTTGTTTCCAGTCGGCTTTGACTAGCTCTAAGACTGCTTTTGGCCCTATTTTACTAGACTCTACATTTGCTATTAATGTACTGAGCTCTAATCTCCTGAGATGTGACCACTATCCCCTGCCTAGAAACCTGGCGCCTAGAAGTCCAATGGAGTTGTCAGCTATATAGGGTGAGAGTTACCTAAGTTAGAAGGAGGTACATATTTTTAGAATTTAAAGCTAGGGCAGATTAACCTTCACAATTTGTTCCATGTCCTCTGCCTCAAGTTTTGAAGAAGCTGAATAAATTAAAAATTACGGAGGTACAGTTGGTTGTTTTCCTAGACATAATTCTTACGAATGAGTGAATTAAGTCGATTCATTCTCTTCTTTCTGTCCATAATAAAAAATATATCAAATTAATTTGAACTGTTAATTGGTTTCTATTTTTAATATGTCATATTTAGCAATCAATTAGCTTTCTTTATAAGATGGATTCACTCCTAGAGCTACACTTGTTAATTATACCTCATGTTTAACAAAAAACTCATTTTTATGGCCACTCTTTTAGCCATAGTCGCACTAACACTCTCACAGGAAGTCAACTAGCCCCAAGTCGTCGCTTCGAGCGTTGTTCTCGCCTTAAATTAGATTGAAAGCCCAGATGGCTATACGTCATCATAACCTCAAGTAGCATAGAAAGGGGTTATAAATTCAGACAACTCCGCTCCTCCAATTGTCACCTCTGATTCATCAAAAAGCAATCCCCATCCTTCCGAGATCCTCTAGGTAACTCAATCATGATATCAGAATAAATCATCAAAGGATGCTTAGGAATAAGCAAGAAAGATCAAAGAAGAGGAGTAAGTTCTGAAGCAAAAATGGAGTCATCAAGCAGCAGCAGCTTCGAATAATTTAGAGTCCATGACTGAACAATAAAGAAAATAGTTTGAACTCAAGCTCGCTGAGGAGTCCAGACAAGCCTATTAAAGAATCAACAAGGAGATGGAGGAAGAAAAGAGAAAGCACGAGGAGGAAATATAGCGTCTAGCAAAAGAAAATAAGTTGACAAAATCGCAATAAATACTAAAAAGATAGAGAAATCAAATGAAATAATAAGGCTAAAAGATCAACTTTTAACAAAAACAAATGGATTAATTCCTTTTTGACATAGAGGCCAACGAAAAGGAGTAGTTCAAAATCAGTCTTCCCATCAGTCAGTCCATCATCTACTTCATTAAGATATTCGAAAATAATAATGGGGTATTTGGCTATCCCCAAGTGTTCGAAGACAACAGCGAATTGGGATTTTATGTGTTCTAAAATTAAAATTCCCTTGTCATACAAAACAATTTTTATTCTGGAACATTAGCCAGCTTCGAGGGAAAAGCTAACTCCTCATATTTCTTCAAATTTGTCAACTACGGAGGGCATAAATTGGTCAGTTTCCGCCTCGTAGCTCTCTTGTAGGAAAATCATATTTATGACATTCTCACTGTGGAAGATGTGGCAGATCATGGGCTGAGGATGAAAGGAATTAAAAATGCAGTATTCAGTCGGTTATAAGGACTTCAAACAAAAGGAATTTTATAAAAAGAGAACCGTAAAAAGTTGACGGAAAATTTGTCAAAGTACTACATATATAGCATAAGTGAAATCATTATAATGGGCATTGTCTGTATCGTTCAGGTACAGTTTGTGCAAAAATTACTCGAGCGGGTCAGTGTTGTTTGATCATCCATTCAGTTAATCATATATCATGAAAATATACCACTGAAATCGTTTGCTATAACTATAGTACGAGGTCATAAAGTATCATTAAAATCACCTAAAATATGCACGCTAATATCTTCATCCTCCTGCCAATTTATCACCTAAAATACATCCAAGCCCACCTCAATAGTCTTTTGAGTATTTTCTTCAAAAATGTTGGAATCCAAAATATGCTATACTTGCTGTTAGGGGTTGGATTGGTCGCATTATTGCGCTAAATATCGAATAATTCCCTAGACTGTGTGATAGTTTTTGATCATCTTTTGATGGTGGTTTCTGCACTGTTAATAGGACCTTGTCTTCACGTGTTTGCTCATAATTCTATTTAAATGCCATTTTCTCCTCATCTTTTTTTCTCCTTCTATAACTTCTTTAAATTATGATAGGAAAGAAATGTAGCGCTAATTTTATTGGCGACACCAATGAAAAGATTCGTATTTAGTTTTATTTTAATCATCTTTAATGACCGTGAAAAGTGATTTCTTTGGTTTATAGGTCCAAGGCTTTATTTATAGTAATTTGGCCTTAAGCACCTTTTCTTGACTTAAAATAATGTTTGGTGATTGCTATGGCTTCTGCATGAGTTGTTGTTAATATTATTAATTCAGATTCAAAATATTCTTACAGTGGTTGTATTTGTAATAAAACTTAATTTTATGACGCCATCTTCAATAACTATATTTCTCTCAATTTAATGATAGATTTAATATCCAGAGAACTACTACATCTTTTTTAAAGGATTAATGATGCTTTCTGATTCATTGTGATGTACAGATGGAGGAGCAACAACCCAGATGAGTCGTTTAAAAATTGGCAGTGATAAACGCAAAAAGGGAATATATTATTCACAAAGATACTCAAGGTAAGCATGTGCAAACTACAGTCAATTAGTAGGTTAGTAGGGAGAAGATGCCTAAATACGCTGAATATATGTTTTTCATTATTGATATAGCAATTTAATTAAATCAATGATCAGAAATTATAATGACCATTTAAAATATTAATGTAGCTTGATTATAAGACCATATTTCAAATGCCAAATGCCACAGTCGACTGGACAACCTTTATCTCATGATTATCAGAATATTATTGAAATTAATTTATTACCCATATTTAAAGTAAAGAACATAGATAACTAAAAATATCATTACTCCCTTTCCGAACCGTACTCTTAAACATATTCAAAAATAATAACTCAATTTAATTGGTATCGTTATATAATTCAAATCATGGACTACTCCCTTGGCCATCAACGCTATGAAAATCGCAAATAACGCAATTTATAAACATTTTCTCAGATTTCGAACGTATCAGCAGCCACCGCTGTGCCTCTCAAACCACTTGAATTACTATGCCAGTACCACACTGATGAGCCTTGCAATAATTATTGCATATAGTCCAAGTGCTTTCAACCACTCTGCTCTGAATGCATTGAAGACCATCTTTTGCATCATAAGAAATACGGATATTCGGACTTAGCTATCAAATCCATCAGAGGAGTACGTAAAGAATGCGTGAATAAACTTAATTTGCTTATGGAGGAATTACTCAGACGATTAGGACAACTCGAAGCATCACCGAGTTCAGAAAAGATTATGGAAGTTCTATCGACGAGACTGGAGGAAGCCAGAAACGAGGCTCATTAAATTTTGGAGCAGTAGTTTAACAAGATCAGCTAAATAATGAGCCTGAAGCTGAACGAATCAACAGCCGTGATTAAAGGGATGGCTGACATTCACAAGAATCTTGAAAAGATAATTGAGCATCTCAAAGAGACTTACTTGACCATAGCTGATGGCCGCAACAAGGAAAGTCAAGTGATTAAAGAGTCTATCGTAAAAACTTTAACCCTTGATGCCAGAAGCCTGCTGGAGACATTTTAAACAGAAAGTGCAGTATACTAATCTCGGCGAAAGAAGATAGAATTTGATGTCCTCTTCAATCCAGGTATTTACTAATTAACATAGAAATACTCGCATCTTCCATCCAGTAAGCCGTCAAGATTGCTTCCCCCGCCAGTCTGAACTCCAGTTCTGCAAGTTTTTCAAAGCCAAAATACAAAAATGCCAGTCGTGTTAGTCAGTAAGAAGAAGAGGAAGAGGATTTCAGCAATAGTAGTCTGCCAGCCTAAGTAGAGCCGTCATCGAAAAGTAGGTGTCGATTACTGCATTTTTTTGAGACTGGTACCAACAACCTGCATTTAATCGAAATCGATAATCGTAAGAAAAGCTATACTCGAGTGATTCCCATCAACTAATTTATCGTACCCTCCTTTCACGCTTCTCTAATTTCACAGTCTGGATAATTTATCTTTCTTTCAGGAGGATCAATATAGCTTGACACGGAATTTAAAAGCCCTATGTTCATGAAGTATTCTGTACAGAATCAAGGCTGCAAAAAGGATTTCGCTCGAGTAAGACCGAGGAGTAGCCATTCCCTGTGCCAGGATGTTTCAGGAGATGTGTTTATTTTGGGGGGATATGGGGAGAAGGATGAAACAATTGGGTCAGCCAGCTATGAGACTGCAGTGGAAAGGGTTAACTACAAAACAGGAAAGGTTTAGAATTAAGCTGCGAGTCACTGGGGAGGATCAAATATTGCATTTACGTGCAGAGGGCTTGTTTTGAAGGCTTGCGAGGAGGGGATCTAATTGTATAACCCAAAGTTAAAACAATGGACTATAGCCGAGATAATGATGAAAATCAAAGGATAATACTTTTACTGTCGCAATGCAGGGCATGCTTCATTGGTTGAGGGTTAAATGCTAGTCTTTGGAGGATATGGGCAAGATGGCTTACCAACAGCAGACTGTTCATACTGGAGAGTGACAGTGGAGGGAGGAAGAGCGAGAGTCAGTATCAACAAACTTGCGTGTAAACTGCCAGTGGCTTAAGGTTTTGACAATACTGGAACCATAGTTGACTAGCAAGGTTGTTTTGTCCTTCAAAATATCGAGGATGATGAATAGACCTGCATTGATAGTGAGCGGAGACTGCTGCGTTTTGATCTTAAGGAAGGAGGAGGGGAGTGGCGAGTTTTACAGATTAATAATGAATGATTATAATAGTAGTAAAGAATCAAATATCAGTTTTCATTATTTTTGCCTTGAGAGCCACCTTTCGAAGCATGGGAGCTCTATCATCTCTTTTTACTTTATCAAAGGTCTTAACTGAATTTCGTCCCTTACAAAATTAACGAGTTTTCCTCATTGGAGTAGGCTGTGCTTATTCAGTGCGCAACCTCTTCAAATGTGGGGTTTCTGAAGGCTTCTTCTTTTGTAAGGATTCTATTTCTTTGATGGTTCTTGCAAAATTATCATTCTTTTGTGCAGGCTGCCAGTCAAAACCAGCAAAATTGTATTGATATCCTACCGAACTGCTTCTGCGAACATGGGTATCACGCTAGCATGAACCAGAACAAGGTGATCGATTCCAGGATTATTCTTACTCAAAGGAATCAAAATTAGTCGTATCTAACTGATGCTCGATCCGAGGAATGAATGGTGGCTGCATTTCAGTGACTTTGTCCCAATCAAAACCTGCGAAAAATGGCTGTGCTTTTATCTGAGCAATGCTCAATCTCCGCTATTTAGGACTGAGCATTCCCAAAATGAGGAGTTTTGCCTACAGAGAAACCTTTGGAGTCTACGGGAAGAGCAAATAATCTTCATAGTTAATAACTCGTTTGCATACTTCTTTGGAATCCTCATGGCTAAAGGGAGGATAGCCATACAAACACTCAAACATGATGACTCCTACGCTCCATATATCCACTCTATGATCGTAACTCGCTTCTGTTAATACTTCTGGAGCGATGTAATCTGGAGTGCCCACCTTCGAAAATTGTCTTTGTTTCCGTGCTTGGAGGCGTTTCAAAGAAGGGCGAGTGACCCTTGATAGCTGCTGAGATCGGTCTTTTTGTTTTTTTGGAGAACAGACAGGGGTGGCTTAAAGCTAAATCAACTTAGATATACCTATTTGCTGAGTCCAAAATCGGTGAGTTTAAGATGACCATCCTTTGCAATGAGTATATTATCCGGCTTGATATCACGGTGAATATAGTGTATTTTATGCATCTGTTCAATTGCTAGAATCAATTCGCTGACGTAAAACCGAGTTTAGGCCTCACTGAATATATCCTTTAGGATCAGGAGACGTAGCAAATCACCTCCTGGGACCCACTCCATTGCAATATAAAGATAATCCTTGTCCTGAAAAGCAGATTTAAGCTCAACAAGCCACCTGCTTTTGGTACGGGAGAGACACTATCGCTAAAGGAATACATTAGCTATCTGCTTCTTACCCATTAGTTTGATTTTTTACATTCGTTTTATTGCCACGATCTACTCTAAATATATTCCATCAGTACGAGTTAACTTGCAACGGGCCAGCCGCACTTAGCCGAAGGCTCCCCTTCCTATCATATTCTGAAGCTCGTAGTTCTCGAGTCTGTCTTTTACTCTCAGCAGGCGAGTATTGTATGATTAGCGGGCGACTGCCCTTTCAGCTACAGCTTTTTTTTATGCCTCTAGCAGAGGAGTTTGGGCGAGAGCCTTGATTATTTTTTTCCAACCTAGCCTTTGCTCTTCCTAACGCTGGATGATGGCCTTATAACGAGCTAAATGGCGATATGTTTACACTCAATGAACTGTTTGGCAAGCTTAACTTTATCCTAAGTCTATTTCGAAATTTGCTGATTTCTATTCATGTTATTAATTAACCAACCATTCAAAACTGGTTTCAGCCCCAAAGAGCAAAATGACTGTCGGATGCTGCTCAAAGCAAAGGATGAGCATTAAACTACGGGTAATGACTCTCAGCAAACGTGTTTCAGAATAAATCCATTTTATGGGGGCGTATAGAAATTGATGATCAGATAAGTTCTTCGACGAAATCGTCAATCAGCTCAACTCCGAGGCCCTCCATCCAAATGTTGGTGATGTTTTTTTTGTCATCAGTTTTAAACCCATATGATCCGAATATGGTGGTAATGGCCTCGCTCGGCTTCACATCCATTTCGTAATGTACCTCCACTGGTTCTTCCTTGACGCTCAAGGCAGGCTTTAAATCTTTTCCCTTTCCGGAATTTGTCACAACTGGTGAATCCACTGCAAACTCGCCCTGCACTCCCAGATTAGAGACCACATGCATCTCCGTAATCCTCTGAGATTTTAGGTTGACTTTGAGTCGAATATTCTTGACATAATCAGGAGTCTACAAAGTGAAGGTGCTTTCTTTGCCGGTGACTGCCAATAGGGTGGGGTCGAAGGGAAGTTTTCCAGTGTACCTCCTCTTTGGGTCTTTAACTGCATAGTAGCTAAAAAGGAAATAACCTGCTGAATTGAAGAGAATTCGATAGATTCTAGCCTACTCTCTTACTACTCTTGAGTCTGAAAATCGAAGGGTTTAAAATTTACCCACCCAATCCCTACGACTCTTTCGTGTTCGGACTGTCGCCTGACAAGCGATGTCTCTTCTTTTAACGGTCTTTTCTTCAATCGGTTCATTAGTGACCTGCGCTTCGGTTTGTTCCACTCTCTGCTTTGCCTTTGATATTTGCTGTTCTATTTCTGTGATTTCGTTTTGGGTATTAACTAATTTCTCCTGCACCATTTTGTTGATTTTTTCCAAATCTGTGAGCTCTTTTTCTATTTTGGCGTTGCCCTTTTCACGACTTGACTCTAACCATTTGCTATATATCTTCTTTTCGTTCTGCAGCTTGGGAAGAGAGCTGTCTGATCGTTCAGTCTTCCTATTCTCGATTTTGGGCAGCTTTGTCTCCTGCTGTTGAATCTATCTCATCAAATGCTTACCTTTTGCTCCAAATTCTTGACACTTTCGATGTTATTCTTTAGCCATCCTTCTCTTTTCTCCTGCATTTGCTCCAAGTCTTCGAGTTTAACCTTCAAGTTGTTATTCTAGTTGATGAGCTCCTTCATCTGCAATGCTTGCTGGTCAAATGTTTTGGCCCTATTCTTCCTGCTGAATTCGGCTAATTTGTATTCCAGTGCTTTGTTTTTGTGCGATAGTTCGCGTACTTCTTTTTTGAGATGGGTAAGTTCCTGCTGTTTAGATTTTAACAATTCCTCAGAAGCAGCTATACTCTCTATTTGGTCTGGCTTTTTGCGGCCCTGAATATTGGTGAGTTCTCGTTGATATATCTCGATGAATTGATTGACATTGTGAAGTTCTTTCTTGACCAACTCTAGTTGCTGGTCCATATTGGGAGGAGATTTGTTATTCTGTGGTAATTTAGTCTTGTCCAATATCTTATTGACAGTTTCTCCGAGCTCGTACAGTTAATTGCGATACTTTTCGTTCTGTAGTTCAAGGGCGATGATCATCTTTTTGTAGTCCTCCTCACTCTTCCACTCCTCAGTGAGCAGCTGTTCTGCTGCGTTTTTATGCTCCTAATTTTTCATCAGTTTTATTATTACTCACTAATCTCAATTGATATTGTGAATTATCTAATTGTGCTCGTGCTGGCTAAAATTTGACTATAAAATGAAGAGGTTATTCCTCATCATATGCCATTAAAATAAATATTTAAATGCAGAATCATTTTCGTCCTATTTGGTAGGCGGCAAGAATGCTCTTGGCCTTTCGCTCGCTTTGCCTGTTGTACAGACGCCAGAGCTATTCACCTATGTATTTTTCAAATCGAGGATTAGCAAATTCAAAAAGGCGATTGTCTTTTTCGCGTTCGATAATATTGCTGGCCAGCTTGAAGGCCATTTCCTTGGAAGCGACAATCAATCCCTTATTTATAATGGATTCCTCAATATATTCAAGCAAGTAATGCTCCAATTTCAGTTGATTGACTTGATATCAATAGATTTACGTGCAGATGTGCCCTGTGATCGCACTTCAATCAGGATTAGGTTGAGCACAACTTCCTCATGAAAGTTAATCTCTTCTTTCTTTTCGCACTTGAGCTTTACCTCTTCATCAATACGCATCATGTCGTCCTAGTAGAGTTTTTAAAAGGAAGAAGTACTCGCTTATTGAATCTGCCGTCGCATGTAGAAGACGCGACAAGTTGTAGGTGCAGCCAGACGTTGATATTTCCTGTATTCACGGCACATTCCGCTGCAACTGAACTGAGCTTGTTCAAAGCAAAGATTATGCTACATCAAACTGCAGCTCTCTATCTATTACTTCTTCTCGATGTGGTAAAAGAACTATGTGCTGGATATCCAACGCTTCCAAACCACAGCTTGGTAGAAGTTGCACCATCCCAGCTCAGCTAAAGCCAAGTCACCGTTGCCCTTCAACCGTAATGTACAAGAAAAGGTTTAGGGGTGTTCATCCTTGGTTTAGATGTACAGGCATGAATTAGGTTGCTCAAAGCTTAGAAATTCATAGAAAATGTCTCGTACTCCAATATTTTAAACTATGCCCATAAAATTCTCGTCTTTGCTGGAAGTTATCTCGAAGATGCAGTTCAACAACTCGTGGAGAATCTCCCTGTCGGAATTGACACATAGGGAAGAGGATCGGAGACTAGCAAAGAGTTCGGCGAGTGCGGGGGAGAGGGAGTTAATCAGTTGTAAGCACTTCTGTGCCTGCGAGGCCGTCTCAATTTTGCTCTATTCTAATGGTACAGCAAAGACTACATTCCTCGATGTTGGGGTATGGTACATTGAACCAAATCAGAGTCTATTCCTTTCTGTATTCCATATTGACAGGACGTCCCTCTATCAGTAGAGATGCGTTGCCCTGGACCAATTTGCGGTTGATACGGTCGATCACTTGCCGCTCGAGTTCCAGCCTCAAGTAGCTCGATCTCAAGTTAATTCCATATATCTGCAGATGCTTAACACTTGCCATTTCAAAGGTTCCTAAACTCCACATAAATAGAGACAGTATGATTTTGTCATTCTCCTCAGTCCATTAGTATCGCTTCAATTCCCTGAGAATCATTCTCCATAGGCAAACCTTGAAATTATCACTGCTCTTTTCATTTTATTTCGAGGCCATGCTTTCGAAGAAGTTTCCTCGCTCTTGAGTTATCTATGGCGGTTTTTCTGATAGTTGAATGATGGTTTAGTTGATGGTTTTTTCCTTGTATTTTTTAATTTTGATGGGGTGTTAATCAAGAACCCTACCCTAATAGCGAAATGCCTTGTCGACGCTGCTTTTGTGGGCAAACTCCTGCGTGATGAAGGACGTACGATAGTGACATACTTGGAGTTGTCGTTCTTTTCAATCTTCTTGATCTGTCCTGCCGATCCGAAAAAGCGGGTGAGGTAGGGAATGCTCAGACTGTTTACGTATTTAACATCGATGCAGTTTTCCCCCTTCATTGCAAATATATAAATATTATAAATTATCTAAACAATAAATCCCGGGAAGGAGCAGACTTTTTGGAAGCAAATAGACTTTGAAGTGCAAGATAAGTCAATACATTTAGTTACAATAAATTTTTATTTTGTTAATGAAAATGTAATAATAAATATGATGATACAAGTCGAATTTAGCGTACATTATAGATTACAAAAGTTAGGCTTTTTAAGATTAGATTAAGCTGGGTATTTTATAAATGGAGGTGTTTTTACACAAATCACTCATAATTTAAGTTGTCATTATCTCTAATAAATATTGACATATTGGGGTTGAAAATACATACATACATCCATAAGGGGTTGGGGTTGGGGTTGGGGT
>Ga0302185_10000234_pt1 | contig 43986 bp, 30 predicted proteins | sample II_Bog_E1_1_FD_200231 | JGI IMG/M metagenome (GOLD analysis project Ga0302185, IMG submission 200231) | Peat permafrost microbial communities from Stordalen Mire near Abisko, Sweden - II_Bog_E1_2 | ecosystem: Environmental > Terrestrial > Soil > Wetlands > Peat | place: Sweden: Abisko... | reverse complement strand
ACCCGTAAATCCGCAAGCGATGAATAGGCCCGGCAAACTTTCCGGAAATCAAGGCTCCGTATTAGATCCTATTGTTGCTATACGATACAAAATAATACTTGAGCCTGAAGAAACAATTACGGTTGACATGGTTATAGGTGTTGCCGAAACTAAAGAAATCTGTCAGGGGCTTATAGATAAATATCAGGATAAGCACCATAAAGACCGTGTTTTTGAACTTGCCTGGACACACAGCCAGGTAGTGCTCCGTCAAATCAACGCTTCGGAAGCTGATGCACAATTATATGGACGACTTGCAAGTTCCATACTATATATCAATCCTACGTTTCGCGCAGATGCAACCATTCTTATCAATAATCATCGCGGACAATCCGGTTTATGGGGTTATTCTATTTCGGGAGATTTACCCATTGTTCTTTTGAAAATTGAAAATCAGGATAATCTGCAGTTAGTAAAGCAACTTATACAAGCACATGCATATTGGCGTTTAAAAGGTCTTGCCGTTGATCTGGTTATTTGGAATGAAGAACATAGTGGGTACAGGCAAGATTTTCAAAATGAGATTCTGGCGCTTATTCCGGCGGAGCTAAGAGATTGCCCCGGTGGTATTTTTATAAGGGTTTCAGACCAGATATCAAATGAAGACAGAATATTATTTCAAACAGTGGCGCGTATTAATATTTCAGATACGGGTGGAACATTGGCTGACCATATTAACCGTAAATCGGCGACAAAAGCGGTTATTCCATATATCACTCCTGCAACCATAAGCCTCCCTTCCGTAACTTCCGGTTTACAGGCAAAAGAGTTGCACTTTCCAAACGGATTAGGGGGCTTCAGCGTTGATGGTAGCGAGTACATTATTTCCATAGACAAAAAAAACAAAACGCCTGCTCCCTGGGTGAATGTTATAGCAAATCCTAATTTCGGAACTGTTATTTCAGAAAGCGGAGGAGCCTATACCTGGACTGAAAATGCGCATGAACTAAGACTTACGCCCTGGAATAATGACCCTGTAAGCGATTCGGGAGGCGAAGCATTTTATATACGGGATTATGAAAGCGGTCATTTCTGGTCAACCACACTTCTTCCAGCCGGAGGTGAATCGCCTTACCATATACGGCACGGGTTTGGATATAGCGTTTTTGAACATATAGAACAAGGGATATATACAGAAATGACTGTATATGTCGATGTTGAAGCAACCGTTAAATTTACGGTATTAAAAATACGCAATCAATCGGGAAGAGTAAGAAAGCTTTCCGCAACAGGGTATACCGAATGGGTTCTTGGCACCAACAGAATGAAAACAGCTATGCACATTCATACGGAAGTTGATCCGGAAAGTGGAGCGCTGTTTGCAAAAAACCCTTATGATATTGAGGTCTCAGGGAGGGTTGCATTTTTCGATGTGGATTATACCAAAAAGACTTTTACCGCCGACCGTGCCGAATTTATAGGCCGCAATGGAACCCTGCAAAATCCGGATGCCATGTCCAGGATAAAACTATCAGGTAGGGTTGGCTTGGCATTGGATCCCTGTGCGGCCATTCAGGTTCCTTTTGACCTGGAGGATGGTGAAGAAATTGAAATTATTTTCAGGCTGGGCTCGGGAAAAAACATGAATGATGCAAGTGCATTGGCTCAGCAATTCAGGGGAAGTATTGTTGCACACGATTCTTTAGAAAAAATAAAAGAGTATTGGAAACATGCAATGGGCGCTTTGCAGGTTGAAACTCCTGACGCGGCAATAAATATTATGGCAAATGGATGGCTAACGTATCAAATAATTTCTTCACGGTTATGGGGGCGGAGCGGCTACTATCAATCCGGAGGCGCTTTTGGTTATAGAGATCAATTACAGGATGTGTTGTCTCTTTTACACACATTGCCTCATTTGGCCTGTGAACAGATTTTACTATCGGCATCCCGTCAATTTAAGGAGGGTGATGTGCAGCATTGGTGGCATCCTCCAATTGGGCAGGGTGTGCGCACACGCTGTTCCGATGATTACCTCTGGCTGCCGTTTGTAACAGCACAATATGTTGCAGTAACCGGCGATTCCACTATACTGGATAAGTCAGTTGCTTTCATAGAAGGACGGCCCTTAATTCAGGGAGAAGAATCGTACTACGATACGCCTTCCATATCACGCCAATCAGTTAAACTATATGACCATTGTGTGCAATCCATTAAGCATGGGTTCAATTATGGTAAACACGGGTTGCCTTTAATTGGCACCGGAGACTGGAATGATGGTTTTGATAAGGTGGGCAATAATGGCAAGGGCGAAAGTGTATGGATGGCATTTTTCCTTTACGATATACTCGTCCGGTTTGAAGGAGTTGCGCGCTTGCAGAAAGATACTGCATTTGCTGATGAATGCGTAAAACAAGCCCTGCTATTAAAAGAGAACATTGATAAAACGGCATGGGACGGAAAGTGGTATAAGCGCGCCTGGTTCGACAATGGAATACCACTGGGCTCCTCAACCAATGAAGAATGTAAGATTGATTCCATTGCGCAAAGCTGGTCTGTTTTATCTGGAGCCGGTAATGCCGAGCGTGTAAAATCGGCTATGGAAAGCGCCTACAAAAATCTTGTAATCCCTCAAGCCCAAGCGGGAGCCGAAGGGAGTGGAATAATTAAATTATTAGAACCTGCTTTTGATAAATCAGACTTGAACCCCGGCTACATAAAAGGTTATGTGCCGGGCGTTAGAGAAAATGGCGGACAATACACGCATGCCGCCGTATGGATGATAATGGCCTTCGCCAAATTGGGCGATAATAAACGTGTGTGGGAGCTTTTAAACATGATAAACCCGATTAATCATGGAAAAACCCCTGAAGCAATTGCTATTTATAAAGTAGAACCTTATGTTTTGGCAGCAGATGTATATGCACTTGCTCCACATGCAGGGCGTGGCGGATGGACATGGTACACGGGTTCTGCCGGTTGGATGTATCAACTCATAATTGAATCTTTTTTGGGTATGCAACAGGTGGGAAACAAATTAAAATTTGCACCTTGCGTACCGGAAGAATGGGGAACATTTAAAATACATTATCGTTTCTGGAAAACGATGTATCATATTGCTTTTGCAAAGTCAGTAATAGGCAGCGGGCAGGTAACAGCTGAAATGCAAGTTACAGTTGATGGAATGTTGCAAGCAGATAAAGTGATTACACTTGTAGATGATGGTGTGGAGCATAATGTGGAAATAAAATTATAGGTTTAAGTCATTGACTTTTTCACAAACCACTTTTTCGTAAACTATCTTTGTTTTATGAAACAAAATAGGATAATACGGCAAGTGATTTTTAAGCGTATTTTTTGCATTGGTTTCCTGTTATTCCCTGTTAATATCAGGGGGATATTTTATAACTACCTAACAATCAGAATTTATAAAAACGCCTTTTCTCCTGTTATTTTTGAGGTTTCCCCTGTTTTCGCCCTGTTAATTGCCTGTTATTTTTCAGGGTTTTTTCAACCTTTTTATGAGAAGTATTTTACCCCATTTAAAATCAAAGGTGGATTGAGATTCCTCTCCAATAAAAATCAAAACTGCTTAATGAGGGATGCCGCTTCTTGATCAGCAAACCAAAGCAAATCTCCATGAACGGACTTAATAAGCTGTGCGGGATATTTATCATGCAGTGGGGCACTGCTATTTAGTATCTTTCCTAAAATATCCGCTTTTTTTTCTCCTGTAACAAGAAATAGAATATGCGTGGCCTTATTAATTAAAGGTGCCGTCATGGTAATCCGGAACATTTTTTCTTCTTGAACAAATACCGCTCTTATTCCTTCTGCATGTTCATGAATTACTTTTGTTCCGGGAAATAGTGAAGCGGTATGCCCGTTTTCTCCAAGCCCCAGAAGTATAATATCAAAATGTACCGGATCATTTTCAAAAAAGACTTTCAGATCTTTTTCATAGTTGCTTGCCGCTACCACCGGTGGCAGGTCAACAGGAATTGAATGGATATTTAATAATGGAATATCTATTTTATCAAGCAGGATTAATTTGGCCTGATAAGCATTGTTCCTTTTGTCATTTAGTGGAACGCAGCGTTCATCACCCCAAAAGATAAATGTCCTGTTCCAATTTATTTGTTCACGGTATGGCTTTTCGGATAGAAGCGCATATAATCTTTGAGGTGTATCTCCTCCAGAAAGTACAATGGTAAATTTGCCTCTTTCAATAATGGCCTCGTTTGAAACAGTTATAATGTATTCGGCGGCAGCCTTATTTAATTCCTCTATCGATTGAAAGACTTCTATGTTATGTTCTGGATTTGTTGTCAATTTTTTTCCGTTGGCATTATGATCCAACTGTGTCCGTCTTTTGCAATAAGTGCTTCAGAATCTTCAGGTCCCTGCATGCCTGCTTCATAATTAGGGAAGTTGACAGAAGGATTCGTTTCCCATGAATTGATAATAGGCATAAGCGCTTTCCATGCAGCTTCCACTTGGTCAGCTCGCATAAAAAGCGTAGAGTCGCCTTCCATTATGTCCAATAATAAAGTTTCATATGCTTCCGGAGTTCCTGTATGATATGATTCATTATAGTTGAATTGCATATCAACCGGATAAAGAATCATTTTAAGCCCTGGGCGTTTTGCCTGAAAGCGCATACGAATGCCCATATGCGGTTGAAGATTCAAAATAAGCCTGTTCGGTTGCCAGTTACCGGTGGCTTCCGCCGGAAAGGATTGATGGGGAATAGGTTTAAATTGTATCGTGATGACGGAAATTGTTTCGTTCATACGTTTACCGGTGCGGAGATAAAAAGGAACACCCTGCCACCTCCAGTTATCAATAAATAGTTTTACGGCCGCAAAAGTTTCTTTAGTAGAGTTTTTATTTACATCCGGTTCCTGGCGGTATCCAATTACCTTTTTACCTTGTATCCATCCTGCCCCGTATTGCCCGCGAACCGCATTTTGATGCACTTCTTCCGGACGGATTTTTCTTAAGGCATTTAACACATCTACCTTGCGGTTTCGCACTTCATCCGCCTCAAAAGAAACGGGAGGTTCCATAGCAATTAGGCACAATAATTGAAGTAGATGGTTTTGTATCATATCGCGAAGCGCACCGGCAGTTTCATAATAATTTCCCCTATTTTCAACACCTAATTGTTCCGATACAGTTATTTGAACGCTATCAATATAATTGCGGTTCCATGTGGGTTCAAACATAGCATTAGCAAAGCGAAAGGCAAGGATGTTTTGCACGGTTTCTTTACCAAGATAATGGTCAATGCGATATATCTGGCATTCATTAAAAATGCTATGCAATAAGTCATTCAAATGTTTGGCGCTTTCAAGATCGTGCCCGAAAGGCTTTTCAATTACTATACGACTCTGTAATTTGTCTTTTGCAAGTCCCGAAGCACCTAACTTCAATGCAATTTCTTCAAATGAATTAGGCGGTACAGCAAGATAGAAAATTTTGGTGGCAATAACTTTCCACTTTTTCTCCAGATTTTTTATTTGTTTTTCTATTCCTGAATAGGTAGAGGTGGCATTAAACTCGCCAATTTGGTATGAAAGACATTTTGAGAAACTATCCCATTCGCTTTTTTTCGATTTGCCTCTTCGGGAATTTTTATCTACGCCCTCATGTAAATGCTTTTGAAATTCAATAGCATTCAATTTCTCACGGCCTACTCCAATTATAGCAAAATTGTTGGGTATCCATTTATCTAAATAGAGGTTATAAATGGCAGGTAGTAATTTTCTCCACGCCAAGTCACCGGTGGCTCCGAGAATAATAATAATTGTGGGATTTGTATTTGTTCTTGAATCCATATTACTCCCTATTATGATTCCATTGCGTATGGAAAGTCCCGTCTCTGTCTGTACGTTCATAGGTATGTGCTCCAAAATAATCGCGTTGTGCCTGTATTAGATTAGCCGGGAGCCATCCGCAGCGATAGCTGTCGTAGTAAGATATGGACCCCATTATACCCGGAAGCGGAATACCAGTTTCTAATCCAATTTGAATTATTTTACGGGTATCCCTTTGGGTTTGCATTAATTTCATAGCTAGGTTTTCATCCATTAAAATATTCGGCAAATCAGGTTGGCGCAAGTATGCAGTACATAAATCATTTAATAAAGACGAACGTATAATGCACCCGCCTCTCCAAATACCGGCAATATTCTCCAAGTTCAAATCATATGTATACTCTTCAGATGCAATATGCAACAATGACATTCCCTGAGCATATGTCGTTAGTATGGAAAAATATAAAGCCTTTTCCAGCGAAACGACCAATTCATTCGTATCATTTTTAAATTTGTATCCTGGACCTTTCAACTTTTGCCGTGCAGCCATTCGCTCTGTTTTAATAGTTGATAAATTGCGCATGGATACAGCAATATCTATAACGGAAAGGGATACTTGCAATTTCATGGCATCTTCGGAGGTCCAGCTGCCTGTGCCATTCTGCTTTGCGCTGTCAAGAATCATATCAATGAGGCTGTTATTTGTCAGATCATCTTTTTGAGCAAAAATATCAGCCGTAATTTCTATCAGAAATGACTGCAATATTCCTGTATTCCATTTAGAAAAGATGTCATGCAGTTCATTATTATTCATTTGACCGGCATCTTTTAACAAATGATATGCTTCGGAGATAAGCTGCATGATTCCATATTCAATACCATTGTGTACCATTTTAACATAATGCCCGGCAGAACCGGGGCCAAGCCATTTTACACAAGGCTTTCCATTCACTTTAGCTGAAATAGCTTCCAGCATACCGGAGACTCGTTCATAAACTTTTTGGGTGCCGCCGGGCATAATACTTGGTCCGTGACGCGCACCCAACTCACCTCCGGAAATCCCTACTCCCATAAAATGAATAGTTGATTTTTCCAATTGCTCAATCCGTATATTGGTGTCTGTAAAGTGAGAGTTTCCACAATCCATCAGTAAATCATCTTCAGTTAATAGTGGCTTTAATTCCTGAATAACTTCATCAACAATTTTCCCGGCAGGTACAAGCAACATAATCACTCTGGGAGTTTTAAGTGTATTTAAAAATTCATTTAAGTTTGATGTGGAAAATATGTTTCTGTCTGCGGTATCTTTTTTAAGCAAATCCACCTGTGAAGTGTTTTTATCGAAACCGGCCACATTATATCCATTATCGCTCATATTCAAAACAAGATTACGCCCCATTGTGCCTAGCCCTATCATGCCATAATCATATTTTATACCTTTCATGTTGTTTCTTGTAAAATATGTCGCTTACCTGATACCCTGAAAGATTGATAAACCTTCTCAAGTCCTTCATCAATATCCTTTCCTAATTTAATAAGAATCACCCTGCGTCCTTTGTCATTAAGTGAACGAAAATCACCAAGCGCTTGTGCCATATGCAAAGTAGCAAATCCGAATTTTTCGCCCGGGATTGTTAAATCTCCTTCTTCCTCCCCAATCAAAATAATATATAATCCTGTGTCGGGGCCGCCTTTGTGCAACTGCCCTGTAGAGTGTAAATAACGGGGTCCATTTAATAATGTTGTGGCTTCTTTCAATTCATCTCGCATATGATGTCTCCACATTTGTAAAACTTTTATTCGGTAACTTGTCATAAGGAAATAGGGTAATATGGCAATATAGTCGCCTGGCTTTGACTGTGCAGTAAAGCTCACAATTAAATCACCAAGAGACTCGTGATGGCATAAAGCAAGCTTTTCAGTTTCTTCCCCTCCATATACAGAGATATTTTCAATTTTTAAAACAGGTTTTGATTTTTTAAAAGCACCTTCATTAACCCATCCTTTGAGTAATTGACTTGTGTTTTTTTTACTTTCTTCCACGTTGGGCTGGTCGAAAGAGTTAATGCCTATTATAATTCCTGCTATAGCTGCTGCTATTTCCCAACGGTAGTATTCTCCACCCAATGCAATTTTATTTGCCACTTTAATTCTTACAATGGGATGACCTGCTTCTTCTAGTGCTTTGATTTTTTTTTCATCTTCTTTATTATCATCAGAAGGCAGATACATGTGCACAAATATTCTATCGGTTCCATATACATCAGGAGTACCGGGCAATTCGCCATTTACAGGAATTAACCCACGTCCTTCTTTACCGGTACTTTCTGCCAACAACTGTTCCACCCAATAACCAAAAGCGCTTATGGATGGGGACAAAACAAATGTTACTTTATCTCGCCCATGTTGTTCACAAACACCCAGAAGCACACCTAAACTTATTCCGGGATTAGTTTCTGCCGAATTACTTTTGCAACTATCTTCCATTTGTTTGGCGCTTGATAATAAGGCTTTAATGTCCACTCCCATTAATGCCATAGGCACTAATCCAAAATCAGATAGAACCGAATAACGGCCTCCCAGGTCAGGGTTGTTTATAAATACTTTTCTAAATTGATATTTTTTAGCAATTTTTACCAAGGGTGTTCCCTTGTCTGTAATAGCGATAAAATTATTTCCGGGCTTATTTATCTTTTCTAATTTATTATAGAAATAATGAAAGAAACTCAACGTCTCTTCCGTATTGCCGGATTTACTGGCAACAATAAAAAGTGTTTTGCCTAAATTAATTTTTTTTTCTATTTCTGTTATTGCTGCGGGATCAGTATTATCGAGAACGAATAACTGCAGATAACCTTTTACTGTTCCAAATGTTTTGCGAGCCACTTCCGAACATAAGCTGCTTCCACCCATACCGAGTAATACGGCATGTGTATAGCCTTCTTCTTTAACTTCCTCTGCAAATAAAATGAGTGATTCTGTATTTTTTGTAAAATCATCAGGCAAGTTTAACCAACCTAGTCGGTGGCTTATTTCCATTACTTGGTCAGGATTAGTTTTCCAGAGGAATGGGTCCTTTGCAAATAGAAGACTTTTGATTTGCTTTTCGTCCGCAGAAGCATAAGCTGCATTTACTTCCTTCGCCAGTTTGCCACAACTAATTTTCAGGGAATCGCTTTCCTTTCCTATAGTCTTCATTCTTTTATCAGCAAGATTGCTTATCAATTTATTATAAGCATCTGTAAATTTCTGGATACCCTCATTTTCCAATTGTCGAGTTACCACATCAATATCAATTCCAACTTTTTTCAAATTGGTGAATATTTGCTTTGCTTCTTCAAGCCCATCTTCAATAGTATCATTTTTCAAAACACCGTGATCGGCTAACGCAGCTATCGTATCATCAGGTAATGTATTAATTGTATGTTTACCTATTAGTGGTTCCACGTAGCGAAGATCAGGATACAATGGATCCTTATTGCTGGTGCTTGCCCACAATGGTCGCTGCATATGGGCACCTTTATCCTCCAATCTTTCCCATCCCTCACCACTAAAAATTTCTTTAAAATGCTGATATGTTAAACGCGCGGTGGCCACACCTGCTTTGCCTGCCAATAACTCCGGACGATTATTCTCTTTTTCTTGCCATATGGTAAGCGGTATGCTGAGTAATTGATCAGTAAGAACATCAATCCTGCTAATGAAAATACTTGCAACAGAAATTAGCCTGTTTACCGGTTTGCCTTCTCCTATTCTTTGAGCAATAGCACGAATATAAGCTTGGGCAACTTCAATATATCGTTCAATTGAAAAGATAAGTGTAACATTTATATTTATGCCTTCATAAAGCATCTGTTCAATGGCTGGTATGCCTTCCTGTGTGCCCGGTATTTTTATCAGCGAGTTTGGCCTGCCGACTTCCTTAAATAATCTGCGCGCCTCTTCCATCGTTCCATTTGTATTACGGGCTAAATAGGGTGATACTTCTAAGCTAACAAAACCATCGGTACCTTCTGATTGAACATATACCGGATTCAGAATATCACAAGCATCCTGAACATCTTTTATTGTAAGTGCATCATAAATTTGTTCAGGTGTTTTACCTTCTTTTGCCAATGTTGTAATTTGTTCATTATAATCATCACTATTAGCAATGGCTTTATCAAAAATACTGGGATTAGACGTAACTCCACGTAAACCTTGCTCCGATACTCTTTTTTTGAGCTCGCCGCTTGTGATTTTTTTTCTTGTGAGATTATCCAGCCAATAACTTTGGCCATAGTTTAAGAGGTTTCTTAATGTATTCATCTTCTTGTTTTTGAGTGCCTTTATTCTATAATCATTTTATTGCCTGTACGAAACAGCACAAGTAAAGACCTATGGATTATCAACCGTTACATCTTGCGCTGATTTAGCTTCGTCAGGAGTTTTTTCAAGGTCTCTGTCTAATGAATATAAAGCATTATTATTTTCCTTTTTACTGCCGGCAATTTTTATCTTGTCAAGTAAATTCAATGCCATTGTCTCCTCTTCAATCTGCTCCTTTACAAACCATTGCATAAAGTTCCATGTTGCCCAATCTTCTTCAACTAAACTCATTTTTACCAGTGTATAAATGGCTTTTGTATTATCTACTTCGTGTTCAAATACCTTTTCAAAACAATTATTTATATTTTCCGGATTTTTAGGAGGAGCGGGAATGGCCGTGACAATTACTTCTGCACCTCTTTTCAGAATATACTCCAATATCTTCATCATATGGTTGCGTTCTTCTTGTGAATGCCTGAAAAGGAAATTTGCTATACCGCTAAAACCTTGTCTTTCGGCCCATGATCCGTATGATAAATATATTTCTGAAGCTTGTGCTTCTTTTGTCATTTGCTTGTTTAAAGCTGCCGTAAGGGCTTTTGAAAGGCGGTTTGTATTCATTTGTTTCAATTTAGATTGTATGGAAATTACCTTACAAAGGTGAATCCATTCATCTTGTAAATGTTTACATATTTATAGAAAAATCTTACACATATCACATATTTAAACCTACAAGTATGTTTCTTTACAAAACATATTTAACGTATAACAAGGCTATAGGGGTTCGAATGGAGTTGCAAGAAATTCTGAAAGAAATTCATCTACCCTTCTTCTTGCTGCTGTTTCATGAATAGCTTCTCCAATTATTTCCGTGATCTTTACTTCCACGATTTTATAATAAACACTTAAGCCGGAAAGAGTGATTTTGCTTTCGATGAAGCCCTGAGGTATAGACCCGATTTCCCCTATATACTCTATATTATCTTTATTTGTAGTTAGATAGTGAAAGAATTTCATGGTTATTTGATATAAAGTGTTTCTATTATATTTAGATGTGCTCTTCGTTTCATAGTATGATTTCTAATCATAGTACAAAAGTGAACTGATTAAATCCATGTGTCATTATATAACTTTAGAAAAAAGTTATATAAATCACATATTTCTATTCTCAAAATTTCTACTTAAAGAAAATAGAGAATGAAAGGGTATTATAATATAAATGAATTATTAAGTATCTATTTTGAATTTATTTCGAGAAGCCAGAAAACAGGAAAAATAAAGCAGTATGTTTTATTTCCAGTTTATTGCATAGAATTAGTTGTATCTCGGGTCTGGTTGCAATGAAAGTTTAGCCATCTTTTCTACTTCAATTGCAGCATACCCAAACTCCTCTGTAATGAGACCCTGGATAAGATAAACACCCCATCCCTTAAAAGGATAGTGCTTTAAGGATGGAGGGAAATTAGTGGTGTCAAAATAAGTGCCATCTTCATCTGTAAATGTTCCAAATGCCATACGTTCGCCCCGAATGGTTGTTACATGCTTATAGGCTATATAGTTACCTAAAATCCGAACGGTTTTCCCAATATGGAAAATTAAATCTTTTGCTTTAAGTTGGCCCCTGAATTTTGTTTTAAGTAAATCGAATTCACTCATAGATACAGGAAACTCCAGCAATTCTATTTCATCATAAACGTCTTCCAGCTTATTTTCAACAAGTTTGGGTATTTCCCAATGCGGGGTTTCCAAAATGAACATATTTCCTGCAGAAGCATAGTTTATGGCTTTTTCTTTATTACAAAGCATGTGGGCTTCCCATAGTAATTGCCGTTTATTTTGTCCGGTAAACCGCAAAGCATCTAAGCGTATAAGTATCCTTAACTGTTCCAGGCTAATAGCTGTGCGCAGAATAAAATTTTCGAGGGAAGTATATGTTCCGTTTCTAGTTCTTTCTATTTCTATATTTTTTGCTATGTTCTGCTCCAATGTTTTGATGTGGATAAACCCGAGGTAGACATCTTTTCCATAGAGTGCGGTGAAATAATTGCCTTTATTGACGCAGGGAAGCCTGATGGTACCTCCAGCCTTGCGGGCTTCATTAACATATACTCTTGTGTTATAAAATCCGCCAAAATTATTGATGACCGCAACCATAAACTCTAACGGGTAATGCACTTTAAGAAAAAGGCTCTGGTAACTTTCAACAGCATAACTTGCCGAGTGGGCTTTGCTGAAACTATACCCTGCAAAGGATTCTATTTGCCTCCAAACTTCTTTCGATACTTTTTCATCACGTTCTAACTCACTGCAGTTATTAAAAAACTTCTTGGTCAGTTCATCTAATTGCTTTTTCCTGCGTCCTTTGCCACTCATCATTCTTCTTAATACATCGCCATCAGCTAAATCGAGTCCGGCAAAGTAATGGACTACCTTTAACACATCTTCCTGATAAACCATTACACCATATGTCTCTTTTAATTGCTCCTCCATAACAGGATGGAGGTATTTAAAGCCCTTAGGATTGTGAAATCGCTGGATATATTCTTTCATCATGCCGCTGCGTGCAACTCCCGGACGAATAATAGAACTAGCTGCTACTAGAGACAAGTAGTTGTCGCATTTCAGTTTTTTCAGTAGTCCCCGCATAGCGGGGCTTTCTATATAAAAGCAACCAATATTGTCGTTCTCTTTCAAATGCCCTGCGATTTCCTTATCTGTTTTAAAATTTGCCACATCGTGTATATCAATTTTAATCTTTCGGTTGTTTTCAATAATGTTTACCGCTTCTTTAATATGGCCTATGCCCCGTTGACTGAGGATATCCAATTTATCCAGCTTAATGTCTTCGGCCGTATACATATCGAATTGCACGGTAGGCATTCCCTTAGGTGGAAGGTCAAGTGCAGTATAACAGGTAATCGGCAATTCAGAAATTAAAATACCACCAGCATGTATGCTCCTTATATTAGGATATTCCTGTATAGAGTTAAAATGCTCCAATATTTCTCTGCAAATTTCATTATCATTTAAAGGAGAAGCAGGTTCTTTGATAAGCCTGTCTATTTCTTCTTTTGGCAGTCCATAAACCTTACCCATTTCCCGGATAATTGAGCGGTCGGAGAAAGTGGACATAGCTCCTAATAAGGCAGTATGTTGATGCCCATATCTTTTGAAAATATATTCAAGTACATCATCTCTTTCCTTCCATGAATAATCAATATCAAAGTCGGGCGGAGATTTGCGCTTGGGGTTTAAAAAACGCTCAAAGTATAGGTCCAGTTCTATGGGACATACATCAGTAAGTCTAAGGCAATAGGCTACTATACTGTTAGCCCCACTTCCGCGGCCCACATGATAGTAGCCCTTTTGCAAAGAGTAGCGTATCACATCCCATGCAATAAGAAAGTAGGAACAAAAATCAAGATTGGAAATAATTTCCAATTCTTTCCGTACTCGAACTGCGGCAATTTTATGGTGTTTCCCATAACGGTATTCAAGCCCGTCGAATGCAAGTTTTTCTAATAACAGCCTATCATCATATTCGTTGCCTGTATATGTTTTTTTATTCTTGGGGGTTTTAAAATCAAACTCGAACTTGCAATCATCAATAAGCCGCTTTGTATTTTCAATTATCTGAGGGGAAGATTGATAGCAGTCTAAAAGTTCTTGCCGGAACATAATATATTCGTCTGCACCGGCAAGTTGATAAGGCTGCAATTGCGAAAGGAGAAGATTGTTATGGACTGCCCTTAGTCTTTTATGGGTATTGTATCCTTCACTTTCTTTATAAGTTAATGAATAAAGGATGACATATTTTTTTTGCTGATGTTTTTCGTACGCTACCCTTTTCATTTGAGAAGGACGTATACCAATATATTCATTGTCTTTTAGCTTTTGGCGGGGTGTTTTGGAGTATGGGTATATTACATAACATGCATTAAAATTGGGCTGAACAGGAAGCTTTGTCCCGTGTAAATTGTGATCAGTGAGGAGTTCATTTATTTCACGAAAACCTTCATTGTTTCTGGCTATTGCAATAAACAATAGTTCGTCTTTATGTCTGAACTCCATGCCTGCAATAGGTCGAATACCTTCTTCATTACATATTTTTACAAATTCCAACATGCCCGTTGAGTTATTTATATCAGTAAGTACCATTTCCGTATAATGGTTTTCTTTTACAGTTTTAACTAACTGTTCTATCGAAAGAACACCATACCTCAAACTGTAATATGAATGTGCATTGAGTATCATATTAGTGTTTTATGCGTGGAGTAGGGGTGGACAATGCCCTGAGAATAGCTTGGCTACCATAACGAAGGCGTATTTTATCCATGGCAAGATAGAGTTTGATTTTTTCTTCTGAATCATCAAATAAATCAATCTGGCTATGCCCTGAAACCAGGTTGCTGAATTTTATGCCTATCAAACGAATAAGAATCCTGCGGGAGTAATTTCTTTTAAATAATTCCAATACTTTATCAAGTAAAATATGGTCGGCAGCAGTATATGGAATCCTAGCTTGAAAGGTATATGTCTGAAAATCGGAATAACGTATTTTGAGCGTAACGCAAGCTGCAACTTTTCTTGCTTTCCGTAAATCAAATGCCAGTGTATCCACCATGCTTATTAATATATTTCTCAGCTTCTCAATATCTGTGGTATCTTTGTCGAAAGTGGTTTCAGTACTCATGCTTTTTTGCTCGCTATAAGGTTCAACCAAAGTATTATCAATACCATTCGCTTTTTTCCATAATACTAAGCCAGCTTCGCCAAGTACACGCCCCATTATTTCTATAGGCATTTGTTGTATGGTTTGAACTTTCTCTACGCCCATATTTCTAAGGAATGAATACGTTTTCTCTCCTATGCCCGGTATTTTACGTATAGAAAGGGGGGATAAAAAAAATTTCTCTGTTCCTTCTTCTATTTCTTTTTCTCCATTAGGTTTGGCTTCATTGGTAGCTACTTTGGAAACGGTTTTATTTATAGATAAACCGTATGAAATAGGTAATCCTGTTTCTTTGGTTATAAGCTGCCTTAGTTCATGGGTCCAAAGCATGCTATGTTTAATATATTTATCCATTCCGGTTACATCTAAGTAATGTTCGTCAATAGATGCTTTTTCCACCACAGGCGCTCGCTCTTTTATAATATCCGTTACTATACCTGAATACTTGGAATATAAATCCATATCGCCTTTTACAAATATGGCATGCGGGCATAATTGTTTAGCCATTTTGGATGGCATAGCCGAGTGGACTCCAAACTTCCGGGCTTCATAACTGCAAGAAGCAACAACACCCCTGTCAGACGTACCACCGATTATAACGGGCTTGCCAACAAGGAACTTATTGTTGAGGCATTCTACAGAAACAAAGAATGAGTCTAGGTCCAGATGAACAATCCTACGCTCCATAACTAAAAAAATCAACAGGTCAACAATGCAAATAACCTAAATATTTTAGTCGTTTTTGACTACATATTTTAGTTTTATAAAAAAACGCTGGAAATATTATTTAGATGCCATTAAAAAGAGTAGCTTCATTAGATAGCGCAAACCTTGAAACGAACCTTCCATAAATGCCTGTCTTAATAAGCTGCTTATTGATTTAATTTATTGAGGTGAACTAAAAGCGAGGCGATTTTTATTGAGGTGTTTATTTCTTTATTATGAATTATTCGTTCTATCTCAACTCATCTATTTATGCCATAGGAAGTGTAAAATAAAACCGACTGCCCTTTCCAACAATGCTTTCTGCACCTATTCTTCCATTTTGTGACTCTATAAATTCTTTACTTATGGCAAGCCCTAACCCTGTTCCCGATTTACCAACCTCCACACTTGGAATTTTATTAAATTTATCAAATACTCTGCCCAAATATTTCGGGTCTATCCCCTTTCCCTGGTCAGTGACTGAAAATAATATTCCTCCATCATTTGCCTTTGCCTCTATTACTACTTCTGAGTTTTCCGGGCTATAACGGATTGCATTGGATAGGAAATTTACCATAACCCATGCAGTCTTTTCGAGGTCGCAATTCACTTTTGGTAGTTCAGCAGGACAATGAATCTTAATTACAATATGTTTTTGCTCTGCCTGAACTTTAAGGGCATTATTTGCATAATCAATTATTGAATGTGCTTCTACAAGCTGCTTTTCCAAGGTTATTTTTCCGCTTTCAACTTGGGCAACGTCTAATAACTCTCCAGTTATAGAAAGTAATCGTTGTGTGTCTCCTTTAATATTATTAACAAGCTTTGTTTGCTCTTCATTTAAACCACCAATACGTGTATCTTCCAATAGTTTCAGGCTCATCTTTATAGATGCAATGGGTGTTTTTAATTCATGTGAAATAGTAGCAATAAAGTTTGTTTTGGCAAGATCTAATTCTTTAAACTGCGTAATATTTCTCAATAAAATAACACTTCCTATAGGTTTTTCCTCCGCTGTAATATTCAATATTTCTTTAGAAAAATAGCTTTCTTTCTCATCTGCATATATCTTTAATAGAATATTATTACCATTATCCTTAATAAGATTGCGTAACAAATCATTTTTTAATGCAATATCGGGTGCGTATTTGCCAATAAATTCTGTTTCCTTCATCCCTAATATTTTAATAGCGGTAGTATTTACAAAGAGAACCTTCCTGTTTTCATCAAGCCCAATAATAGGGTCTTTCATCCCATTGATAATAGTTTCAATTCTCTTCTTTTCAAAAATAATTTTTGCAAGGTTACTATGCTCATAATTATTCAATTGCTTGGCCATTGAATTGAACGCAACAGCAAGTTCGCCAAATTCATCATTTTTATCAATATTAATACGTTGGGAATAATTTTTGTTAGCGATTTGTTTAATACCTTCTGTAAGTTCTTTTATGGGGTTTGCAATGTATCCGGGAAAGTTAAGTAAAAAAGAAAAAGAAAGTAGCAGGCAAATTGTACCCAGTATCTCAAGATATAGCTTTGCTTTGTTTGCTGTTCGTTGGGTTTCATTACTCTTCCTTACAATGGCATTCATATTCAACTCACTTATCAAGTAAATCTTTGTGCGTACTATCGGTATTAGTGATTTAGAAGTATCGTTTTGTCTGAATTTTTCAAATAAATCACGTAAAGAGGCTGTAGCCGCTAACTCTCCGGGTTCTGTTATATTTTTTTCCTGGGCTTCAAGGTTTTTTTCAAAATCACTTATATAATTTGAATCGCTCATTTCAAAATTATCAAGATCTCTCTGCATATTTTTTGCATAAACAATACTTTCATAATTTGCTTTGAGTATGTTTTTTGATTCATTAGCAAGCCTGTTTATCGCAAATAATCCGATAGCACCTGTCAACACTATTACTACAAATAGAAAGGTGAGACCAAGCGAAAGCTTTGATTTTATTCTAAGTTTCATCAGGAGAGAATTACTAAATCAATATCTGTATTTGTTAGTTTCATCAAAAGCTGGTCAAACAAGTTATTACTTAAAATTGACTTAATAAGGCTAAAGTGTGGTTTGCCTATACAAATAGTCGTAATTTGTTTTCCATTGGCAACTGAAACAATAGTTTTTGCAACATTTTCGCTGCTTAATTGTATCACTTCTGCTCCCAATTCAGTTGCAGTTTTAAAATTATTGATAAGATGGCGCTGTATAGCCAATCCTATATTATCGGCATTTTCTTTTTTAGTTTGCACATATAACACAAACCAGATTGAGTTATAATAGGCTGCAAGACGGGCGGTTTTGCGAATTATCATTTTGGCATTTTCATCATTTGAGCTGATGCAGGCCAAAAATTTTTCAGGTCTTAGGGCGGCATTGCGGAATACTTCCGATTCTATTTTCCGCTCTACCTGCATAGTGACTTCTCTTAGCGCGTATTCACGCAATTGCAGGATTTTTTCAACCTTAAAAAAATTTTGAAGAGCGGTTTCTATTTTAGATTTATCATATATTTTTCCTTCTTTTAATCGCATGATTAATTCATCCGCTGTAAGGTCAATATTTACAACTTCGTCTGCTGTATGCAATACTTTATCAGGTACTCTTTCAGTAACCTCTATGCCTGTTATTTCTTTAATTTCTTTATTTAAACTTTCAATATGCTGTATATTTACTGCGCTGATAACATTAATTCCAGACTCTAAAATTTCCATTACATCCTGCCATCGTTTTTCATTTTTACTTCCTTCAATATTAGTGTGGGCAAGTTCATCTACAATTACAATTTCAGGGTGAATATTTATAATGGCCTGTACATCCATTTCTTCGAGTTCCTTGCCTTTGTAAAATAGTTTGCGTCGCGGAATTAAAGGCAGCCCAACTAATAAATCGCTTGTTTCTTTACGGTTATGTGTTTCCACATACCCAATTTGAATATCAACGCCATTCTTAAACAACACTTGCGCCTCCTGCAACATCCGGTATGTTTTGCCGACACCTGCACTCATCCCGATATAAATCTTGAACTTACCACGCTTTGAACGGCGTATAAGTTCAAGAAAATGTTCCGGTCTTTGCTCAGGTTCTGACATAAGGCAAAGATATAGCTAATACAGGGTTATATTCTAAAAAGTATAGCAATAATAATACGGTTTTCCGAACGTACCAAGTCAGGAGCCCATCCCGGAATAGCCGTAAGAGTTCCATTAGCTTGTTGGATAAGCACCGGGTCAGTAGTATATCCATTGGGGGATGTAACTCCCCCCGGACCTGCAAAATAACCTACGCTTGCCTGGCGGTGCACTAATTCTAACTTAAATTCAATACTTTGATTGGGCATCCATGCAATATTGGTAGAGCAATCCCATGCACTAAACTGGTCGCCGGGATTTTGAGTAAAAGGAGCTATACCTTCTTGTGTAGTAGTTTGTAATACTGTTCCATTTGACATTCCAATTGCAGTAGGGGTAGGTAGGTCACTTGCCTGGCCTGTGGGTTCAAGAACCAGGTAACGGCCGGGATTTACCATAACACCACCACCAATCATCCATGCCAATTTACCATGTGCAAACCATATCCGGTTATAAAACATGGCGCTGACAAAATATTGGGCATATCCGGTCGAGTCATTGCCTTTTTTGAAACCATTAAACCCGTTTACTCCATCACCTGATTCTTCACCGATATCCCCTGTTAAGGAGAAAGCCATTTGGGTTACTCCTTTGGATGATTTTGGTCTGTGAAAATATCTAATTAAAAGACTATTATCGGAGTGAAACCTATGCCTGCCAAGCAAACCGGCATCATCCTGACCATAGTAATCATTGGTTAAAAGTTTAACATTTTCATTGGGAATCCATGTAATGTTTCCGCCAAAACCGGGATTGGAATTAAAGGTGGCATAACTTTGCCATCCGTTAATAAGCCATATTTCAATTTTGAAAAAATTAGAAGGAAATATCTGGGTACGTATTCCGTTAAAAAACCAGGGAGTATTATCGGATGTATAGGATGCCTGATAATCCCAGTTTTCGGGCTGATAGTATGAATTAAGACCGATATAGGACATGAATAATCCTCCATCTACATTAATACCGTGCATGGCATTAAAGTGATACCCTCCATAAGCTTCGCTGATATAACGGTAAGCATCTTCTAAGTCATATTGACCACGGTAGGTACTATAATCGTTCCGGGGAACAACTTCATCGCGGGTTCCAAGTTGCGTCATGAACCTTCCGCGTGCTCCGTCATAGTTAAAGTCGCCTCCAAATCCTAATTGTGATATTTCCATTTCATTGTCTCGCGCAAGAGCAGTAGAGCCAACAACAGTATGGTCAATTGGGTTATTACCGGAGGCTGTAACATTGGCGTCTACAAATATTTCCGGAGAAAAGTACGGAATATGAAATACAGAAGAATCGCGGCGGTCGTTACCATTTATCCAGGTCTGGTCCATATTATCAAATGGGTTCTGGTCCTGCAAAATATGTTTTTTTGAGGCTGTATCTTTATATGCAATCTGTGATTTAGCCTGTTGAATAAACGTTAATGTGGCTAATGTAATTAACGTAATAGTTGTGTTTTTCATGGTTTGTTGGTGATTTAATTTATTGTTTGTGGTTTTGCATTTGATAGTAGGTCATCAAGTTCAATATTTAGCTTAAGTACATTAACCTTTGAAGGGCCAAATATACCTAACAAAGGTTTTTCAGTGTGATCATCTACTAATTTTATCAAATCCTGCTCAGGAATGTTTCTTAACCTGGCAACGCGTTTTGCCTGTATTTTAGCACCCTCTGGGCTTAGGTTGGGATCCAATCCACTGCCGGAAGCCGTCACTAACTCAGCAGGAATATCTGCTTTATTTACACCCGGATTATGAACCATAAACGTGTCAATAGCTGCCCGCACCCTCTTTAAATAGTCAGGGTTTGTAGGTCCGCTATTGCTGGCACCAGAACCGGCAGCATTATATCCAACAGCTGATGGGCGTGGTTGAAAGTATTTGTCGCTTTTAAAACTTTGAGCAATATTTTCATAACCTACTACTTTACCGTTACGGTATACTTTAACCCCATCACCCCCGCCGGGAGTAATTTTCCCGACAAGCATAATGAATAGAGGATAAATTACACAGAGTAGTATTAATAGTACCAGTGTAAGTCTTAATGATGGGAGCAAATATTTTTTCATATCAATTCAATTTTTAATTATTAGATAAATAATGCAAGCAGCATATCAATAAATTTTATCCCAATAAATGGAATGATAATTCCGCCCAATCCATAAATAAGGAGGTTTCTTCTCAATAGCGCACTTGCACCGATTGGCTTGTATTGCACGCCTCTTAATGCCAATGGGATAAGCAGAGGGATTATGATAGCATTGAAAATAACTGCGGAAAGTATTGCACTTTCCGGGCTTTTTAAATCCATAATGTTTAACACACGTAACGATGGAATAGTAACAATAAACAGCGCCGGAACAATGGCGAAATATTTTGCCACATCGTTTGCAATGCTGAATGTTGTAAGCGTTCCACGGGTCATAAGTAATTGCTTTCCAATTTCAACTATTTCAATAAGTTTGGTAGGATCATTGTCCAGGTCAACCATGTTTCCTGCTTCTTTTGCAGCCTGGGTTCCACTGTTCATAGCAACGCCTACATCGGCTTGTGCAAGTGCGGGAGCATCATTGGTGCCGTCACCCATCATGGCTACTAACTTTCCTTCAGCTTGTTCCTTCTTAATATAGTTCATTTTATCTTCCGGCTTGGCTTCAGCAATGAAGTCATCCACACCGGCTTTTTCTGCAATAAATTTGGCAGTAAGAGGATTGTCTCCTGTTACCATAACGGTTTTTACACCCATTTTGCGTAAACGTTCAAACCTTTCATGAATACCCGGTTTAATAATATCCTGTAATTCTATTACTCCCAACACTTTTTTATCTTCGCATACTACAAGAGGTGTTCCTCCGTTGGATGCAATTTGCTTAACTCTTTCTTCTGTATCCTTTGGAAAAGCATTACCGCCTTCAGCAGCTATTTTTCTAATAGCATCAAAAGCGCCTTTGCGTATTTGCTTTCCGCCAGGAAGATTTACCCCACTGCAACGGGTTTCGGCAGAAAACTTAATAAGAGTAGCTGTATGCATGTCAAAATTTTCCGGTGTCGTTGCTCCTTTTTCCCTCGCAAGTTCAATGATTGATTTGCCTTCCGGAGTTTCGTCCGCAAGTGAAGAGACCAGACAATTTTGCATGAAGATGAATTCATCTACTCCTGCTGTGGGATAAAAATTAGTAGCCTTACGATTACCGATGGTAATTGTGCCAGTTTTATCCAAAAGCAAAGTATCTAAATCGCCTGCTGTTTCAACTGCTTTACCTGATTTCGTAATTACATTGGCACGTAAAGCTCTATCCATTCCCGCAATACCAATAGCTGAAAGTAATCCACCAATAGTGGTGGGTATCAAACATACAAAGAGTGATACAAATGCAGCAATCGTTATAGGTGTCAATGAATAATCGCCAAAAGGCTTTAGTGTTACGCAGACAATAATAAATACCAACGTAAACCCTGCTAATAAAATTGTAAGTGCAATTTCATTCGGAGTTTTTTGGCGAGATGCGCCTTCCACCAAAGCGATCATTTTATCAAGAAAACTTTCACCTGGTTCTGCTGTAATTTTGACTTTTATTTTATCCGATAGAACTTTAGTTCCGCCTGTTACAGAAGACTTATCGCCTCCGGATTCCCTTATTACCGGGGCACTTTCTCCGGTTATGGCGCTTTCGTCAATGGTCGCAAGGCCTTCAATAATTTCTCCATCCATAGGGATTGTATCTCCTGTTTCGCACATAAACACATCGCCTTTTTTCAGTTCCGATGAATTTACAATTTGAATTTCGTCCACATACATTTCTCCTAACGGAACAATTTTCTTGGCAGGAGTTTCTTCCCGTGTTTTACGTAATGAATTTGCTTGAGCTTTGCCACGTGCTTCTGCCAGGGCTTCTGCAAAGTTGGCAAACAAAACCGTCGCAAACAAAATTAGTGTAATAGCAAGATTGTATCCCAAAGAACCCTGGGTAGTATTGTGGTTAAAAAGTATTGCTCCACTAACTATGGCCATTACTATTGTGCCTATTTCCACGGTAAACATTACAGGGTTGCGACACAATATGCGAGGATTCAATTTCACAAAAGACTGGATTAAAGCCTCGTTAACCAGGTCTTTTTGAAATAATGCGTTATTTCTGTGTCTTTTAGTCATAATTCAAATATGTTTTTCTGTTATTTATTTCATGGTAAAAAATTCCGCGAATGGACCCAAAGCCAATGCAGGGAAGAAAGCCAGCGCAGCAATAATTATAATTACAGCCATTGTCATTACCCCAAAAGTGCCTGTGTCGGTTTTTAAAGTGCCTGCTGATTCCGGAATATATTTTTTCTGCGCCATCAGTCCGGCTATTGCCACAGGACCAATGATGGGTATAAATCGGGAGAAAAGCAGTACTATACCTTCTGTCACGTTCCAGAAAATATTATTGGATGTTAATCCTCCCATCCCAGAACCATTATTCGCTGCCGCTGATGTATATTGATAAAGCATTTCAGAGAACCCGTGATATCCGGGGTTTCCCAACCAGTTTTTGGGTTGGAAAGCCCACTTGATATCCGGGAAGTTCACCAAAACAAAACATGATAAAGCTGTAAATGAAAGTATCAGGAAGGGGTGCAATAAAGCTGCAATGGAGGCAATTTTCATTTCCCGTGCTTCCACTTTATGCCCCATAAATTCCGGAGTTCGACCAACCATTAAGCCTGATATGAACACAGCTATAATAATCATTATGTAATAGTTCATAAAGCCTGCACCGCAACCGCCATAAAAGCAGTTTACCATCATAGCCATAAGTTGCGAAGCAGTTGTCATAGGCATATAACTATCGTGTGCTCCATTGGCTGAACCGGTGGAAATTATAGTTGTAACCGTACTCCAATAGGCCGTTGCCGGAACACCAAACCGAACTTCTTTACCTTCCATAGCTGTATTTACTCCACTGATTCCCATTTTGGCAATTTCAGGGTTGCCATGCATTTCAGCCTGCATGGTTGGGACAAGGAACATAAACATTCCTATAGTCATCACTCCAAAAATTACATATGCAAATTTCTTCTTTTTTAAATAAAAGCCCAACGCAAAAATGAGGGCGATAGGAATAACTACCTGGGCTATCATTTCCAGCATGTAAGTCAGGTAATTCGGGCATTCAAACGGATGTGCAGAGTTGGCACCAAACCATCCGCCGCCATTTGTTCCCAAGTGCTTAATGGCAATCATAGCAGCAGCCGGACCACGGGAAACCTGGGTAGTATCGCCTTGCATAGTTATTACAGTATCTTTTCCTGCATAGCTGGTAGGCGTACCGTTGAATGCTAATATGATTGCAACAAGAATGGATCCGGGTAAAAGAAAACGGGTAATGCTTTTTACAAAATAATCCCAAAAATTACCAAGTGTAGTTACGCTCTTTTCTTTCAGACCTTTATAGATTACCATCATAGCTGCAATAGCAGAAGCAGCGCTCATAAAGTGCAGAAACATTAAAACAAACAGTTGGGTAAAATAGGTTACTCCTGTTTCACCGCTATAATCCTGGATGTTACAGTTTACTAAAAAACTGATGGCTGTATTAAAAGCTAAATCGGGCGTCTGTCCGGGGTTATGGTCTGGATTAAGAGGCAATTTATCCTGGTAGATAAGGGCAAACAAAGCGTAGACCAGCCAAACCGAGCTAATTACGAGCATAGCTTTCATCGATTCTTTCCAGTTCATTTCCTTTTCCGGGTTAATCCCCGAAAGACGGAAAATTAAACGCTCAAAAGGTTTAAGGAAATCTGTCCAGACTTTCTCTCTTGCAAATACTTTAGCAATATACCTTCCTAGTGGGATGGCAAGTAACAAGGTGATGCCGTATGTAGCAATAATGCCAATCATTTCTGTATTCATAAATCAAATAGTATAAATGAGTTTTGTAGTTTAAAAATTTTCCGGTTTAATAAGTGCATAAAGCAGGTAGCAGAATACTGCAACGCATAAAATAAATAGTGCTATCATAGTGTTATATTTTTTCGAAAAAGTTAATTGATAAGTAAAGCAACCACATGCCTATAAGGCAACTGAGGAAAAGTACAAGTGTCATCATATTGTTTATTTATTAATGGAAGTGTAAGATTATTGTGTCAATTTTCATGTATACTAAATAGATTAAGGACGCTACAGTAAGCCAAGCAAAAATCAATAATAACGTTCCTGCTATTTGTTCCCTTTTCATGTTCGTTACCATTTAGTAAATATGCGTATACAAGTTCTTTTTTATCTATGAGGTTCATCATTTTGCTTTATGACTTTAATCACTCATTTTACTATTATTTTGTATCCTATTGCTTTGTTTGGCATTACATATACAAGCCCCGTGCCAAAGTCTCCTCAAAGCACTCGGATTTGAATAAACAAACAGGTAATCAGTACACTATAAGGCGTATTGATTTCCATAAAGTGAAACTCTTTATTCAATAACCTTCCATTTTGGTAGGGTTATTTTCATTTTGGTAAGACAAGCTTAGGATAGAGCCGTAACCTGATAATGGGTGAAGAGGGAATATTTTATGATAGTTTGTATTCTACCAGCTTACGGTATAGCGTAGTAAGCCCAATATTGAGTAAATGTGCGGCTTCGGTTTTGTTTCCTTTTGTACGCGCTAATACTCTTTCTATATGTTGCTTTTCTACTTCTGCAAGACTAAGAGAAGTTGAATTTGAAAAAGTTGAATTTTTTATTTCAAAAGGCAGCTCTTCAACTGTCAGGATAGCATTATCAGAAAGAATAACCATTCGTTCCATTATATTTTTCAACTCTCGGATATTCCCTTTCCATGAATAGGTTTTCAATTTTTCTAAAAATTCGGGACTCATCATAGGAGCAGGTTTATTCACCTTGGCCGCAAATAACGATAGAAAATATACTGCTAAAGGCTCAATATCTTTGGGTCGCTGCCTTAATTCCGGAAGAGAGATTTGGAAAACAGCTAGCCTGTAAAATAAGTCAGACCTAAACTGACCTGAATCAGATTCTTTTTGAAGGTCGCGGTTAGTTGCAGCAATTATACGGACATCTACACGGGTGGGTTTAGAATCCCCTACTTTTAAAAATTCATTGGTCTCAAGAACCCGCAGTAACTTGGCCTGGAGGTCGGGATTCATTTCTCCTATTTCATCCAGGAAAATAGTTCCACCGTCAGCCTCTTCAAAAAGACCTTTGGTGTCTTTATTAGCTCCGGTAAAAGCCCCGGCTTTGTGTCCGAATAATTCGCTTTCCAAAATATCTTTTCCAAGCGCCGAGCAATTTACGGCTACGTAGTTTTTATCGCTCCGCTTACTTGCATAATGAATGGCTTGTGCAAATACTTCTTTTCCGGTGCCTGTTTCTCCAAGCAGCAAAACGGTGGTATCGGTAGCGGCTACTTTTTTACCGAGTGTAATGGCTTCCTGTATTTGTTTGGATGAACCAATGATATTCTCAAAGCCATATTGGTTATTTATTTTTTTCTCAAGCCTGTGTAACCGCTGCTGCAAAATAGATTTTTCAACCGCCCGATAAAGCAGAGGAAGGATTTTATCATTGTCATCGCCTTTTGTAATATAATCAAAAGCCCCGTTTTTTATGGCTTTTACCCCATCGGCAATGGTGCCGTATGCTGTAAGCATTATTATTTCGGTTACAGGTGAAACCTCTTTTATTTTTTTTGTTAGATCGACACCATTTGCATCAGGTAACTTGACGTCACATATCACCACATTAAATTCCTCCTGTTCCAGTTTCTTTAACCCTGCTTTTGCATTTGCTGCCTCAGCTACTTTAAAGCCTTCCAACGAAACAATTTTGGCAAGAAGCCCCCTTAGCTTTTCCTCGTCATCAATAATAAGTATACTGCCTTGCATTGCTTAAACTATAGTTTGAATGTACAAAGATATGTAAGTTGTATGGTATGAATAACAGGGATTTTGAAAGTGCAAATATCTTTATGCAAGATTTGGCGGGTAGAATTAAGAATAGGTGCAATTAGCCACAGACGACTTAAAAGCCTATTTGGAAGCGGTTGAAGATGTTTTTGGCGGTAATATAGACTTTGCTCAACTACATAAGATTTACGCTACTGTAAGCCGTCAAGATTCAAGAAAATATAGCTCTGCCGAATGCACAGGTGCAATTAAGAAGCAAGTAAGCGGCAACCCTGGCCCGAAGCACGTAAGCACTTCACACGTTGAACGCCAAAACCTGACTATGAGAATGCATATGAGAAGGTTTACAAGGCTTACTAATGGGTTTTCTAAGAAGGTTGAAAATCATTGTTACGCAATTGCCTAACACTTTGTTTGCTATAATTTTAGCAAGATTCATACTGCTCTACGTGTTACCCCTGCAATGGAAGCGGGGCTTACTAATGATATTATGGAAATTTCCGATATTGTAAAATTAACCGAACAAATTTCAAACTGACCCACTACCAATCAATAGTGTAGTAAGTTTTACCTCCAATTTTCGAAGACTTAAATTGAGTTATCTTTCTTAGAGAAAATACATACAAGAACATCAAAACCAAACAGGAAAGTAACCGACCTATGCGTATCTTATTATTGGTACTAAATTATGGAAGTTATTCAGCCATGCTATTATCCGATAACTCCAAAATTGAGCTAAGCTCAGTTATTTCTAACACGTGGAATTGCAGGATATTTGTATATTTGCTGTTTAAACCAGAACATAATATGAAAAAATTACTCCTATCAATAACAGCATTGATCCTTTTAGGATTGCCTAAAATATCGGCTCAACTAATTAATACAGACTTTGAAACATGGACTACTAATGCCCTTGCTACTTCTACAAGAGACCCTAATAGCGGAATTGGAACAAATGGATGGTGGGATTTTAATTTTGCGCATGCCAGCCTGTTTGGTTATTTTGACGGCAGCCCTGTGAGCGTATTTCAAGACAGCTTAAACCCTAAACCCGAACACAAGCGTTATTGTGCTGCTATAGTATCAGCTACGATGACTCCCGAGTCGTATCATACACTTCAAGCTAATGGATTTTGGTATCCCAAAACCAATGGACTTGTTATAACTGCTTTTATAAATTTGGTAGGAGTAAATGTTAGTTTTAAACCCGGTTTACCCTGGAGTGGCGGTAGGACTACTTCCTTTTCATTTTGGTACCGCTATATTCCCTCCGGTGGCAGCGGTAATGATACATGTAGCTGCGCTGTAGGAATGTATTACCATAATTCAGTAAAAGATACGCTTGAATTAATTGGAGGGGCCTATTGGTCGAGTTCTGCAACACAAAGCAGCTGGAAACAAGTTACTGTTCCTATTTTGTACGATTCCGCTAATTTACAGCCTGATACTATAATAATTCAGTTTAGTGCAAGCGCTTTAAATGCTGCTTGGAACCCAAAATCAGGAGATACTTTGGACATTGATAATAGCAGTATTGTACTTGGCGTGGGTAGTATTCCGGAGCACCTCGATAATATTAACGTATACCCAAATCCTGCAAATACAGCAGTTAACCTTGCCATTTCAGGCCTGTTCCCCGGCGCCACTGTTGAGATTTATGATATTACTGGCAGAGCCATAGGCACCTATCTGGTCCGTAATAACTTCCTCACCATCAATACCCAATTGTATACTACCGGAATATATATATATAAGTTGCTCAACGAATCTGGGGACCAGTTGAATGTGGGAAAATTCAGCGTGGTTAAGTAATTCTACATTTTTAGATAAAGTAAAAAGCCCTGAGATTAAGATTCAGGGCTTTTGTTATTAAATGTAAGAAAAAACAATACTTTAAGATAACAGCGAATACGATAGAAATTCGGGGTATTCTTTTAACAAAAGCACCTAGCTATGTTATATATGCTGTTTATTAAATTCTAATGCCAACTATACAAACATCATCTGTTTGTTCATGTTTACCCTTCCAATCTTCAAAAGCTTCGTTCAGTTTTAGTTTCTGTTCACTCATATTAACTGAAGCCGTCTTTTTTATTAATTCTATCATGGGCTTGTATTTGAATTTTTTATCCATTGGACCGCCAAACTGATCTGCAAAACCATCTGTAAATAAATAGAGGTAATCACCTTCATCCAACTTTATGGTATAGTTTGTAAAGGGCTTTATTATTTCGTAATACCCAATGGGTTGCTTGTCCCCTTTTATTTCAATCACCTGGCCTTTTTGAATATACCATAATGGATTATTTGCACCTGCCCATTGTACTTCTACATTATTTTTACTGTTATTGATATTGATCCTGCATAATGAAATGTCCATACCATCTTTAACTGAACCGTTTCCGCTTAGTTCTTTTATTATTTTGTCCCGCAGTTGGTCTAGTATTTGTGCCGGTGTCAATGTACTTCTAGAACATATTTCATTTAAAAATGCACAACCCAACATAGTAAGAAATGCCCCCGGTACTCCGTGGCCGGTACAGTCTACTGAAGCTACATACCAATAGTTTTCTGCTTCATATGACCAATAAAAATCTCCACTAACCACATCTCTGGGTTTGAATAATACAAAATGCTTTGGTAAATGCTTAGAATCTTGTGCATCACTTTTTAACATAGCCACCTGAATGCCCTTTGCATAATTAATACTATCGAGTACTTCCTTGTGTTTTCGCTCTACTTCAATTTTAATTTCATTTATCCTTTCCTTTTCTTTATGGATAGCTGTACTTTGGTTCCAAAGTTTTTTTATCTTCTCGTCTACTTTTTGTTTTTCCACTTCCAGCTTTTCTTTCTCCGAAAGTAATTTCATATTTTCTTCTTCAAAAGCTCGCTTTTCTTCTAGCTCCTTTTCAGAAATAGTTTGTATGGTTGATTGTTCAAGAATCCTCTCCTCTAATTCTTTTCTTTTATTCTCAGAAAGGGTTAATTCCTCCCGAATAATCTTTTGAATACCTTTTTCTTTTTTTAACAGAATAAAAAAAAGAGCTATAATTAAACCCGAAGTAAATAAACAACATATTACAGTTATTGTCATATTCTTATAATAATACTATTAGGGGATGGTGGTACGTAGGAAAATTGTATTGGTTGAAGCAGAACTACCATAAGCATTTTGAATGCCAACAATACTATAGGAGTTATCTGAGTTTTGGCTAATAAGAAGGCCGGCGCAACTCTGGTTTTGTGCAAGAGTTTGTTGATTTAAAACATTTCCATTTTGATCTATCTTAGCAAAATAGATTGAACTTGAGTTATCGGGTGCAGGGTAAGGGAGGGAATTTGAGACTCCAATAAATACAAATTCATTGTCATTACTAATAATCGAGGAAAGACAAAAATCTTGAGGGGTTCCAAATAGTTTACAGTAAATTGTATCGCTGGTGTTTATGTTAATTTTAAATGCACCTGCCTGTAGTTTGTTCTTTGCGCCTCCCCCAATATCTCCTCCCCCGCAAATTAATATATTGTTATCAGGTGTAATTAGGGTATTGGAATAATAGTAAGAGAACATATGCAAGGGCAACGGGGTTGAATTAAATTCTTGCTGCCAAACGATTGTGCCCGCTGTTATGTTATATCGTGCTATAGTATTTATACCCATACATATAATATCACCGTTATTTGCTTCAGTAATTTTGGCAATACTATAGTTTAGTAATATATCCGTTTTTCTAATTAGGTTGCCATTATTATCAATAAAATATAGTGTATTTATCATTTGGTCACTAGTACCGGTATACAAAGGATTTAGCCAACTTACGGCAATCAATATATTCCCATTCGCAAGAGAAGTACAGCAAATCTGAGGTATGAAAATATATTGAAGATAGTTAACAGAGGATTCTCCATTAAGTAAGGAGGGTGAAACATAATTGGCGTAACTATTGGGAAAATTAGGCGGAATGGAATCGATATGTTTTATAAACAAATTTTGGCCACCTAAGTTATAATTATATAGTTCTAAATCATACGGGTAGAAAGGATGCCCTAATGCATTTATTGACTTGTAATTTATATTAATAACCGGGACAAATATATTCCCGCCGGAATAAACTACGCCGCCAATATGGCTTGATGTTTCACGGAAATTATAATATCCCAGGGAATCAACAAATACAAAAGGAAAGCTATGTTGCCATTGTATATCGCCTTGGGCATCAATTTTCATTAATTCGGTATTCCTGTTTATGTTACCTACATTTGTCTTTCCAATAAGCACAAAGCCATTGTCTTGGATGGCTGCGCCGTCTACAGCATCAAAAGGATAGCTTTTGAGTAAGTTTTTAGTTATTGACGGTAAGGAATCCTTTTTACAAGATGATAACTGAAATGCCTCAAGCGTCAGTAAAAAAAGGTATATTATATTTTTTCTTTGCATTATATTCTTTTCGTTTTTACTTGATAATTTAAGATATAACCAACAGAAGCATTGATATTAAGCAAGCTAAGGCTGAGGGCATTATCAATGTAATAGAATTTATATTCTAATTCTTGATTTCGGGTATTTTCATCCGGATTCAATATATTATTTTTTTCAGTGGCATAAGATGCCTGAAGAGCAAATATAAAATTCTTAAACCTATAAGAACAACCACCACCAAATAGCATACTTGTAAATGAACTCACCCTGTAGGCTTTTTGGTTTATGCCTCCCTCACCTGTAGTATATGTACTACTTACTCCTGATATATAATCTAAAGCAGAGTATTGCAGATTTAAGTTAGCGGTAGCTTGTTCCAGTAAACTATAACTACCACCCAATATTGCAAAAAGTTTAAATTTGGTATTAGTCAAATAGAACTTGAGATATACCGGAGTATTGATGTAACTTAAATTCTCATTGTAGTTGAGGATATAATTGCCCGTTCCGTCATCCAATTCCCGTTTAAATCCAAAAGAGGAATAAGATATTGACGCTGAAACGGAAATACGGGATAGGAACGCGCATTCTAAATATACACCTTCCTGAAGGCCTAATACTAAATTGTAAGGGGCTGAATAATTAACACCCTGATAAACTGAATAGGTTTGCAATACCTTAAAAAAGGGAAGGTTAATTCCAGTGAAAAATCCTACAGAAAGAAAGGGGCGAACTTTTATACTAAAAAAATTAGTATAAAAATCCTCCTGACATGCACCCTCCTTGGGTAAAAAGTTTGGGTCCAGATGCAATAATTTCACTAATGATTTATTCACATCCTCAGTCCTATCTATCTCTATATTTACCCGGGCGCTAAGTATATCTGCTTCTTCTTTTTCTTTTTTTGACAGTTTACAATTCGCAAATCCCGCATTCAAAAGCGCAAGGCAGGCATCGTAATTACCATTGTTGTAAAATATTTCAGCATTGTTAACAATTGTAGCACAGTTACATTGCCCAACAGTATCTTTTGCAAGGTTAGAATGAACCGAATCAGGCGGAACGGTATTTTCAGTTTGTACAACTGTGTCTGTATATGATATAGTATGGGTTGTATCCTGGCTTATTTGCCGGTGTAATGTATCCGGTATAACTTGACGCTTTGAACCCTTTCCAGAATCTGTTTGGGCATTTGCCACTCCAAACAAAATAAATATATATACAAATACCAGAATATATCGGACCATACTATTTATTACATGTTTTTTGATACTCAACCTTTTCTCCAATAAATTGCGCCCATTCCATTTTTGTCATATCTCTTTTGAGGATAGGGCAGATTTTTTCTGCCAGTTTATCAGATGAGGTTTCCCAAACCTCAATTGTTTTATCCTCCCCGCCTACAATCAATTTATTGTTGCTGCTAAACGCAAATGCCCTGGTCTTGGATTTAAGATCCCTTAATCGTAGTGGTTTAAGTCCGCGATTATCTAAATCATAAATTAAAATTGATTTATCGGAACAAGATACAGCCAAAAGGTTTCCTTGGATATTTGCTGTTATTGATTCTATTCTCACAGTATTTTCTCCTAGCTGTTTATAGTTCGCAGATAAAGGATTCATATTGAATAAGCGTATTTTCCCGTCAGAAAACCCAACTGCAAAAATATTTTTCCTGCTTATAGAAATACAGCAGAGCGGCATAGATGTTTTGGATGAATAAATATTTTTCAAACTCCCGTCATTTATTGAAACAATATCGATATCCCCATCTTCCGTAAGCGCTGCAACCGAATTTTTATCAATAAACATTAATGCTTTAATATCGGACTTAATTGTATATGTATTCAACGATTTACCGCTTTGAATACTCCAAACTATCAACAATCCATCTTTACCGGATGTAACTAATGTAGTTTCATCTTGGCTAAAGGCAGCAGCCCGCAATATCCCTTTGTGCCCTTTCAATACTGTTGGGCTCATTATGCCACTTGCGTTTGTATTCCAAATACAAACTGCATTATCTTCGTGGCCAGTCAAAAGTAAACCACCTTTTGTGTCAAGGGTTACAAAAGCGATAGGGCTGGTATATCTAAAATCGGATGTGCCTTCAGATTTTCCAGTATTCAAATCCCATTTGTGAAGTATGCCATTTTTACCGGCAGAAAAGATAAAAGTATTTTGCGACTCGGCTAAAGTTCTTATTTCTGCTTCTGAACCCCTTATAATTGTATGGGAGCCCAGGGAAGTACATGCTAAGCGCAAAGCCTCGTAAATTGCCGGGTCTTGCACCTGTCCATTATTTTGCTTTGTAAAATTATATGCCTGCATGGCAAGTAATCCTTGTAATTGTTGGTCATTTTGCAATACAGATTTAAGTGCAAGATTCTGGGCAAGTGAAATAAGGCTAAGCCGTTTTGCTTTTTGTTCCGCTGTTTCAGCTTTATTCTTTTCTTGTTCGGCAATCATTTTCTGAGCCTCCGCTTTTTGAGACTCCTGCTCAGCAATTACTTTTTCCTGTTCAGCTTTCTTTGCTTCGCTTTCAGAAAGCTGTTTAGATGCCTCTGCCTCCTTTTGAGAATGTAAGGCTAGCTCCTTAGCGGCTAAGGCAGTATCTTCAGCCAATAAAGCTGAATGTTCACTTTCTGTGGCCATTTTTTTGGCATTTTCCGCAGCATTTTTTGAATCAATAGCTTGTTGTTCTGCTTTTAATGCATCGCTCGTTTTTTGCTCTGCGATAAACTGTTGTTTCAAAGCCTTATTTCGCTCAAGAAATGCAAAAGTAGTAAAGCCTGTAAGAACAAGAATTATAGTTGAAGTAGCAACTATCAAAAGGTTTCTTCTTCTTCTTATGGCGCTCCTGCTCATCCTGAAAAAAAGGATTGATTCTTCCATCGTTTTAGTTGCATGTAAATCTTTTTCGATTTCTTCAGCGCCGCTTTCATCATATTTTTTAAGCCAATATTTATTTGGCCTGCAACTTTCATACCATTCTTCAAAAAAAGTAAGAGGACCCGAAGGAAGCAGATAGCCTTTTTCTTTGTTGCTTCCCAGCCAACGCTGAAGTTGTTTTTTAAAATCCAGAAATGTATTCCAGTTTTCATGTTCTACCTTCGCCCATTCATGTAAGAACTTCCAATTCCTTATTAAGCTTTCATGCGTAATATCCAATACACTATTTCGGCTTAGCTTTAGCACAGCGCCTTCACCACTTGCAAAAGGCTTAATAAATGTATTACCTTGTACCCTGAAAATATCAAGTACTCCCCCAACAATTTCTGGAGTTACTTCCTTCCGGTCAATTATATTTGTTATTTCTTCTAAGGTTATTCTATTCCTGACAGACCGAGCCGCATCCATTTTGGTGAGGCATTGGAAAGTGCTTTTAATAATAAGTTGAGCCTGTTCTTTGCTAATCTTATCATCGTGTGAATTATTATAATATTCATGAGCAGTTTCATATAACTCATTGGCGTGGGCATTTAAAACATTTTCTAAAGAAGGATTTGCAAAGAAAGCTTTTTTAAATTCAGGAACTTTTTGAAACCAATTATTAAATTCATCTGTCAGTTCCTGGGATAAGTATTGCTTAGGAAGGCCGCTGAGTTTTGCCAAATGAATAATATCCAGTTCATCTTTTCCTTTATTGGCTTCGTTCCAAACAAGGTTCAATGCATGCTGCAAAACCGGAAGCTGGTCAAATCCTTCACCTATTTCATTAATTAATGTTTGGGTAAGTCGGTTCGCTATTTTATTTCCATTCAACTGCGCAGGTTCATGAACTACCTGGTGTATTTCTTTTCTTTTTAAACGGGGCACAAAAAATTGGCTGAAACCAATATACTCAGGTAACCCTCTAAATGTTGCACATTGTCCCACATAATCCGAACGCATAGTGCATATGATATAAATAGGCAAATCTTCGGCCAATGCAATTTTTGCAGTTTCCAGGAGAAGATTAACTACAATAAGGGAATCTTTGGAAGCTTTGCCGTTATTATAATTCTCAAGGTTTGTAAAAAATTCTTCAAATTGGTCTACAATAATAAAAAGGTTGGCTGCTTTTCTTTTTAGAGCTTTTTTTTCAATATCCGAAGCGCTTGTATATTCTGTACTTGAAGTATCAAGGTAATAGGTCGATTTTTTATACAGATTAATTAGGGAAGAGAACCCGAATCCTAATTCCTTCTCAACATATGCAAGGTCCTTGTATCCCAATTTAGACCCTATTGCCTTCGCCATATTTTTCATGGGTGACCTTTCGGGCCTAAAATCGGCTATCAACCAGTTGTTGAATTTTGCCTTAAAGGATCCGGCCCTTGAATTAGGTACAACACCTGCATATACAATGGAGGATTTGCCATCTCCGGATGCACCGGTAAGCATGACAAACTTCTTTTCCTCTAACTGTGAAATAATTTTTTCAATATGAGTTTCCCTTCCTCTAAAAAAGATGGACTCTTCCTCATTAAAAGGACGGAGCCCAGGATAAGGGCAAATGGTATCCAGATGCGTATTTATTGTAGGATTGTTAAGCATCTGGAGAAACTGTTTTATCGTATTGAACTTTAATCTCCAAAGGGATCAGTTCTCCATCAATAATTAGAGAAATAACTTTAGGTACAATAAATTTTCTGCCTATATTCTCTTCAGGATCAGTATCACCAATTAAGAGTATGGGGGTATGCGTTGTAGCGCCCCCAATGTTTCTCCAAAGTTGTTGGGCAAAAGGCAAAGCCCAATCTCCTGAATTTTTAAAATAGATTACAGCAAGTTTGCTTTTAGGCACTTGCTGTTTACAGAGTTCTGAGTAATCAATATCACTATCCTGAATAATATTAAGCTTTTCAACAGGTACAATGTCGCTAAGCATTTCACTTATTTCATTTGATTGCAATTCATCAAGCTGGTTAGAAATCAGGAAAATATCAGTATTCCTAAGACTATATTCCTGTACTTCATTTATCTCCATTTGCGAACGAAGATCATCCGCCAATTGCATGGGTAGGCCTGCATTACTGAAAACCATATTCCCAACAATATTGTTCCGAACCTCATTGATAAAATCTAATTGTTTCGGTTCAATATTATTTAAATTGGTGGAAGGAGGTATCCACACAAAAATCCTGAAATTGGGATTTAGTTTTGTTTGCTTTTGGGCTTCGAGAAATTGATACCTTGCCAACGAAATACCTGAACCTCCTTGTAAAACAGGTTCGTATTCCGGAAATAGAATATGTACCGAACAATTTGCTGTAGATAAATCGAGCTTGGTGTTTTCTGTTAGTTTCGAAGAATCATTGTCATTTAAAACTTTTATTCCTGCTCTTTCAAAAACCAGTGCAAGTTCATCACGCAAGGGTACCTGCGCTTCTGAACATTGGGAGAGAAAAACTGTAATATGTGAACCTGCCGACATTATTTTTGAATGCTGATTTTACCAGTTGCAACTAAATTTCCCTCTTCTGATGTTACCCTATATAAATATATCCCTGATGAATGGTTACTTATATCTACCGAAGATTTAAAGTCGGTACTTTTCAATTCTTTTGAATAGATTTTATCTCCCAACATATTATAAATCTGTATTGTATTCTTGACACTTAACTTTTCATTGTTAAATTGTATAGTAAAATCACCGGCGCAAGGATTGGGATAAACACTAACTATTTCACCAGTATCTATAATATCATTAACCCCCAAGTCTCCTGACCATTGCGCAATATTATCGGCAGGCCTTCCTCCGGCAGTGCTGAATTCTCCACCAACAATCAAATTTCCATCAAAAATAGTCAGGCAATTAGCCTGGCCATTAAGGCCTGAAGCGAGATTTGACCAGGATGCTCCGTTCCATCGTCCTATATAATTAGCTACGCTGCTACCGGCAATAAGTGAACTGTTGTATTGGAATAAACTAGTACAACTTCCACCAATTCCGCTTCCAATTGGAGACCAGGATGCTCCGTCCCACAACGCTATATTAAGCGCAGGTTTGCCGCCTGCACTGTCGAAAGAGCCACCGGCAATCAAATATCCATTGTAAGTACAAAGAGCATAGACAGGCCCATTCATTCCTTGGCCCAAAGGGGACCATGACGTACCATTCAACTGCGCAATACTTTTAGCAATCTTATTACCTGTGCTATCAAAAGTTCCGCCTGCAATCAGATTGCCGTTATAAACTAAAAGTGCCTTAACTGAATTATTAAATCCGCTATCTAAAGTACTAAAATTAGCCCCATCAAATACCGCCACATTATTAACAGATTTTCCTCCTGCATTATTAAGAGTGCCTCCAATAATTAAATTTCCGTTAAAGGCACATAATGCTGATACGGTATCTTCTACTCCTCGGCTTACTGCACTTAGTAAGCCCCCACTCCATTGAGCAATATTATTGACCCCTAAAGGAGTCCCACTATTGAATGCATAATTGAATGAACCTCCAACATAAAGTAGAGTATCATTTATAACGGCCAAAGCCAAAACCTTGCCATTTACTCCTATTTTAATAGAATCCCATTTTGTACCATCCCATTTTGCAATTCTATTGGCGCTATATCCTCCTGCGCTATCAAAAAACCCACCTGCAATTATGTTGTTTTCGTATATAGCGAGGGCATTAACAGAAGAATTTAGCCCGCTACCAATATTGGACCATGTTTGAGCATGGAGAGTGAATATAGAGCAGGGAATGGTAAACAATAAGAATATCAAATAAGATTTCATCTTAAAATTACCATTAAAAAATATTTCTCTCATGATATAAAACTTAAAATTAAACTTATTGTATAATTATTTTACCGGAAGAAATAAGCTCATTTGTGTTTGCGGTAAATCTATACAAGTAAATTCCCCGGGGCTGATTACTGATATCAATTATTGATTCCGATATAGTACTTTCCAATACTTTTGAAAACACTTTCTCGCCAAGCATATTATATATTTCAATATTGTTAGTGATTCCTAATCTCTCAGATTCCATTTTTATAGTGAAAACACCTTTACCGGGATTTGGGTATATACTTACTGCATCATTGTTGCCTTTTATGTCATTAATTCCAGAGGGCGCTGACCATACTGCAATATTGTTAGCAGGGTTTCCCCCTGCAATAGTGAACTGTCCTCCTGCAATAAGATTTCCATTAAAAACGGTTAAGCAATATGCTTGGCCGTTTAATCCTGAGCTTAAGGTACCCCAGGATGAACCGTTCCATACCCCTATATAGTTTGGACTGCTAACACCAGCCACAACCATACCATTATATACAGTTAAACAAGTACATTTATTATTTAATCCTGCTCCGACCTGGGACCAGGTTGACCCATTCCATTGCGCAATGTTACTGGCAGGTTTTCTGCCTGCAGTTGTATAGTTACCACCAACAATTAAATCACCATCATAAGTAGTTAATGCCTCAACCGTAGGACTACCCCCCCCTGTTATACCATCGCCAAGGGAATCCCAGGAGATACCATTCCACTGCGCTATCCCATGTGCAGGTTTTCCACCAGCGCTATCAAAGCTTCCTCCCACAATAAGATTGCCATTGTAAACACATAAAGCTTTAACAGGACCATTCTTCAATCCACTGCCTAAAGTACTATATGTACTGCCATTCCAAACTACTATGTAGTTACTCGGGATTCCTAGTATTTTTTGGTTGAAACTGCCTCCTATAATTAAGTTCCCGTTATATATACAAGCAGCATTGACATAGTCGTTCGTTCCATTACCTGCAGAGCTCCATGAAGTTGCGTTCCATTGGGCTACGTTATTAACTAATACACCACCTGCCGTGTTGATACCTCCCAAAGCATAAAGATTGGCCTGATAAACAATTAAACTATAAACTAAAGTATCTACACCTGCGGAACTAAGAGAACCCCAGGATGCACCATTCCATTGTGCAATATTAGTATCGTTACTTCCGCCTGCCTTAGTAAACCCCCCCCCCGCAATAAGGTTGCCATTATATACAGTAAGGGCATTACAGGATCCATTCAATCCTGTTCCAAGAGCAGACCATGTTTGAGCATGGAGACTGAATGAAGAAAAGGGGGTGGTGAATAGAAAGAATATCATACAACATTTCACCTTGAAATTACCAGTAAAAAACATTTTTTTCATGATATTCAAACTTTAAAATAAACTTATTGTATAATTATTTTACCGGAGGAAACAAGCTCACCTGTGTTTGTTGTAAATCTATATAAGTAAATACCAGAAGGTTGATTACTGATATCAATCAAGGATTTAGTCATATTGCTTTCTACTAATTCTGAATATACTTTCTCGCCAAGTATGTTATATATATCAAAATTGTTGCCGGCCCTCAATTTTTGAGTTTTAGCCTCAAAAGTGAAAACACCATTACTTGGATTGGGAAAAACACTTACTTCAATATTACTGTTTGCAATTGAATTCACCCCTAAGAGGCAAGTAATACACCACTGAGCAATCCCATTGGCTGTATCTGTTCCTACTGCATTGAAATTTCCGCCAGCAATGAGATTGCCATTATGTATACCAAGCACGTTAACTTGATTATTCATTCCAAACCCCATAGTAGACCATATTATTCCACTCCATTGGGCAATATAATTGGTCGGGGAAGGGTCTCCTCCGGCATAAAGAAAGCTTCCTCCTGCAATTAAACTACCATCGTAAACACATAATGCGAAAACAAAGTTATCCAATCCACCAAGAGAATTGGACCAGGATGTTCCATTCCACACGGCAATATAGTTAGCCGGATATCCTCCTGCATTAGTAAATTGTCCACCTACTATAAGGCTATCCTTGTAAACGCAAAAAGCATTAACCTGCTTGTCCACTCCCGAAGCAAGAGCAGACCATGATGTTCCATCCCAAGACGCAATATTATTAACATTCGATGGGATTCCTCCAACAGAACTAAAAGAACCGCCAGCAACTAGATTTCCATTGTAAATACAAAAAGCATAAACCGGACCATTCATTCCGGAGCCGAGAGGCAACCATGATATACCATTCCATTCCGCTATATTACTGGCAGAACTTCCATCTGCCTGTGTAAAATGTCCTCCTACAATTAGATTTCCATTATAAACACAAGCTGCATAGACAGGCCCATTTAAACCACCCCTGACCGAATTCCACTCATTTCCATCCCATAAAGCAATACTATTTGCGGGGTATCCATCTGCAGAGTTGAACTTTCCACATGCAATCAAATTTCCGTTATAGTTGCAAATAGCAGTTACCGTATCATTCATCCCGGCGCCTAATTGGCTCCAGGCAGAACCATTCCACGTAGAAATATTACTGGCGGAGAATGGGAACCCTCCTAAACTATCTAATTCGTTTTGAAAACTTCCCCCCACACATAATTGACCATTATAATCAGTTAAACTATAAATACTACCTAAAACTCCAACACCTTGATGTCCTAATGCCACCCATGTTTGAGCAAAGGCAGTTGTGGGGCATATACATAATCCCGAGAAAAAAGCAAAAAACAGAGAAACAAACCTACTTATTTTCATAGTTCTGCAAACTTACAATTTTTTTTTAAAGGGTACCAATACCCACCTTACAATACCTTCTATAGTAGTCATCTCGATATTGGGCTTCAAATTTTAATGTGTTTTGAAATGCAGGTATTTTTACAGGTATAAATAAAAAGCACTTAAAGATATTCTAATTTCAAGTGCCAAGTGGTACGGGTGAGCGTTATTAGTTGTTTTCAAGTTGCTTAAAGGTTGCTTTGTGTTTTAGCTGTCAATGGGTTACATTTAATCCGAATATCTTAATGAAAACCATAAAACAACCAAAAAACCACCGTATAAGAAACTGGTTGAAGAACTTTTTTTAGGCATAAAGATAAATTGAAATGGTATTGTACATCGGACACCACTTGTGTATCTTTTGTAGTGGAAGTTGATTCAGCGCCTAAAATTCATTTATCAGCTATGCGGGATACAATATGTGTTGGTGATACTTCCGTTTTAACTGCAAATGGCGGCATATTTTATATCTGGAGTACCAGTGCAACAACATCTTCCATAAAGGTATCACCCTCTATTACAAAAACTTATACTATTGGAGTATCCAAAGGACCATGCGTAAAGGACACTACTATAAAAGTAGTTGTTATTCCTGTGAAAGTTAGGACTTCGATGGACACTTTTGTAATCAAGACTATAAAGTAAAAAATTAAAAACTGATTTCATACTTTCTCTAATACATTCGTTTACAATATATTATAATCTTTTTCTAACATAATAAATCGGCCTGCTTTTTCACAGTTCACATCCCAGAAGAGACCGGCTGCTTTAAAATTACTAGTTGCTGCCGAAAGCAAATAGTCGGCAATTTCTTTGTGATTTTCAATTTCTTCCTGTTTTTTATAAAGGGATGAATCCTTAATCTCCAGTTTGATTACTTTTTCTAAGACTTCCATTTTATTGTTGATTAATTTTTACTTTTTGTATTTTTCATATCCTTATAACTCTGCCCTGATTCACTCAAAGCAATAGCCACAGCTTGTTTTTGATCTTTTACAACCTTATTCACATTAGTTTTTAGTTCACCATGTTTCCATTCGTCCATTACCTTTTTTACCCTTGTCATCTTGCCTGTTTTTGTAGTCGGTTTTGCATTCCTTATAGTTAGGGTAGTTGAAGGTTTGTATCCTGATTTTGATGTTTTTGCTTTCATGTTTTGCTTTTTTAGGGTGAATACTATCTATAACAAAGTTCAGGATATTCAATCCATAAAGAGTTACATAGTGATGGGAAAAACTTGCATCCATCACACTTTTATCTAAATGTACGTAAAACAGTACTCCTTTTTTTCTAACTGATTTTTTTCCAAATAAGTACAAGTAATATGAATATCACGATCCCAAAAATGGCTTACAAAACAGGTATTTCAGGCGATATCCTACCCAAAACTGCTTATTTATCAACATTCCCGGTCAATTTTATGAACAATCAGTTGTGTTCATGGACTTTTTAATCATATCTTAGCCTTAATTAATTAATCGTTAACTTGTATAAATAAAAATTACAATGAACAAATCAGAATTAGTAGACGCAATTGCAGCAGAAGCAAAATTGTCAAAGGTAGATTCGGGAAAAGCGCTCGAAGCTTTTGTTAAACACACCACCAAAGCCCTTAAGTCAGGCGATGGACTTACCTTGATCGGTTTCGGTTCTTTCTCGGTTGTTAAAAGAGCAGCTCGCAACGGCAGGAACCCACAGACTGGAAAAGCAATCAAGATTGCAGCTAAGAAAGTGGCAAAGTTCAAAGCAGGAGCAGATTTGAAGAAAACCGTGAACAAGTAATCGCTAAGATTCTTGAAACTAAAAGCCGCTTCATTACTGTAGCGGCTTTTTTTATGTAATACTTTATATGAGCCAGTACAAGATGCATCCGGTAACAACGGACATTAAAAATATCTTGTTCCATAGGCTGTCAAGAAGTCGCACCTATATCTTCCAGTGTAGCAGATTTTTTTTTGTTTATTAAAAAACTCTTTCTTTGAATTGTTCGATACCCAAAAAATAGGGTAGATAGGAAAACTAGAGGTGTCAATACTACCAAAATCCTTTAATTATTTTCTAAGATAGAGTTCAATTTCCTTATCCATAGAATAAAGGCAACAACTTTTCATACCTCTATCATTAAAGTCCGATAAGTATTCTTTATAAGTCTGTTATTATAACTGGTATGTATTTCTATACGTTTTCTATGAGGAGGTGCTTTAACACCACTCCAAGTGCTTCAAAGATGTTGAAAGTACATTACTGAATTCTGTACCGAATTGGAAAACTTTAAATTTTCGGAATAGAATGTTCTACTTATAATAGATACTGGTATTATTTTTGTACTAACCTTTACATGAAAACCTATCTAAATAAATTCATTATAACTAACTTTGCCATCAAAGATTTTCAACAGTGAGATTGTCCTTGGATTCCTAATTTAATGAAAAAATGTATTAGTATTTGTTTGCTTTTGCTAGCTGTAGCATGTAGGGCAGAAGTCCTGAGTGATTCGCTGAAGATATCATTTAAGTGTGATACGAATACGGCACTGGCATTTATCTATGCAGCTAATACTTATGGATGGAATACCCCTGACAGCATGATTGCAAATGCTGCACGTGCATTAGCCATTTCAGAGAAACTGAATTACCAGCGAGGAATGTTTTTAGCCTATTCCACTTTAAGTTCCTCAAGGTATGTAACAGGCAATTTCGGAAAAGGATTAAGTGAAGCTAAGGATGCACTTGATATTGCAAGGAACAACAAAAGGAAAGACTGGGAAATACAAATATATAACACCCTTGGGCTGCTCTACCTGCAAACAGATAAGTATAAAGAGGCTATGGAATATTTTGAGGATGAGATTGCCTATTATACAAAAAACAGAAACGATACAATTTTAGGTAATACATATAATAACCTGGCAAATTGTTATTTTATGTTGAAAGAATATCCCAAATCGATTGAGATAAGGCAAAAGGCCATATTTCTGCGCAAAAAATTAAACCAAGAGGTTGCCCTTGGCGATTCATTTAACGACATGGGTGAAACATTTGAAGATATGGGCATGACTGATTCTGCAATAGTTTATGAAAAGCTATGCCTTGAGATAAAAGAAAAGGCACATGACGATGAAATGACGGCCATGGCAGCCTTGAACCTTGGGATTGATTACACAGATAAAAGAGAGCTTAATGTTGCTAAAAAATATTCAAACCAGAGCTACCAGCTGGCTTTAAAAATGAAGTCGAAAACCTACCAGTTAAATGCAATTAAGCAATTAGCTAAAATAGCTGCTCTTGAAAATAATAATAAAGAAGAAGCATCCCTATTAAACGAGTATATTGCCTTGAATGATAGTATATATACCGAAGAGAACCAGAAACAAATTAACTTGCTGCATACTGAGTTTGAAACCGAAAAGAAAGAACTTAGGATAAAATCGCTGC
>Ga0302185_10000233_pt1 | contig 44053 bp, 42 predicted proteins | sample II_Bog_E1_1_FD_200231 | JGI IMG/M metagenome (GOLD analysis project Ga0302185, IMG submission 200231) | Peat permafrost microbial communities from Stordalen Mire near Abisko, Sweden - II_Bog_E1_2 | ecosystem: Environmental > Terrestrial > Soil > Wetlands > Peat | place: Sweden: Abisko... | reverse complement strand
CTTTACGATCGGTTTCATCCCAGTCAATAACCCCTTTAAATGTTGTGTTTTCATTACCCAAAAATACATTTTCGGCAATAGAAAGAGCCGGAATCAGTGCTAATTCTTGATGAATGATAACAATACCTTTTTTTTCGCTGCTGCGGATTGTATTGAATTCACAATTTTCACCTTTATAAACAATGTCCCCCGTATATGTTCCGTAAGGATATACTCCTGAAAGAACATTCATCAAAGTCGATTTTCCCGCACCATTTTCGCCGCATAATGCATGAATTTCACCTTTTTTGATTTTTAGGTTGACATCATCCAGAGCCTTAACGCCCGAAAACTCTTTCGTTATATGTCGCATTTCCAGTATGGTTTCAGCCATAAATTTTGTTCAACTCCCTCAATAGTAGGAACCGGTCGAAAAAGGATACAATCCTATCCAGCCGACAACTATCTAAAACTCTGTGTTACTATTCAAGTTCAGCTTTTTTATAGTAGCCTGAATCAATCAATTCTTGTAACATCTATTTACTCTTCCTATTTTTAACAAAATAGATTTTACCAATACGCTTACTTTTGATTGTCGCCCATTTCCAGTTTTTTTATTAAATTTCACTATTTCACCGCTGGAATGCGCGGGTCTATTTTCATTTAGCCAATATTATATATAAGCTGATAAATGTATCAAAACACTTTTCTTACCTTAAACTATACCCTTTTATTATTTTATTTTGATTATTTATTGTGCACTATATAACAAAACTGCTTCTACTTATTGACCATGTTCCAAAAACAAGCGCTATTTTTCAACTATCAATCTGCATTATATAACCCCCCCCTTCCATGCTTCTTCACTTTTAAATATGTAAATATTTTGACAATTGATCATTACAAGCACTAAAACTGAATTCCTTAAAAAGCATTCATCTTACAACTTGGATAAATTTGTTTGATTAATCATACAACTTATTGATTCAGTATATACCGAATAGATTTAAAATTCAATCTATTTTCTGAAAAATTTTCAGTATTTTTAAACGTTGTTTTTTATATAAAGCACCCGCTATCTACTGTACATAATATGAATAAATTCTTTTAATCATATTAAAAAATTTACAATAAAAAATTTATATATCATCTGAAATAGCAAATTCAGCAAAACGATTACTATGAGGAAATCCTTTTTTCTTATCATCATAAGAGAAAATGTCTAAAGTTATCATACAACAATACATAGTGACTATAATGGTCCCCTTGTCAAGACATAAATATGAACTTTTTATAATAAGTCTGATGATTTATGCAGACCCTTCAGCATAATCTAGTGACATTTGCCGATAATAAGCTTTGGTTGGAAGAACATATACTGGAATTTCTTGCATATATTGATTTTCTTTTATTTGAGTTGTTTTGGGATATGAAAAAAGCACCCCGAAGGATGCTTATTAATTCTTCAATTATTTTTCTCCTTTTCTTTCACCAATTGATTATATATTGCCTTCTTAGATAGCTCTACCGTATATGCCGGGTCTACATTATCTTTTATATCTGATTTATTAGAAGATACATGATTCAGAACTGTTGACTTGATTTGCTCACTTTCCCGTAAATCGCGTGCTTCTTCTCTTTTTTTTAATAATATCTCTTGTAATTTAGAAATTCTAGTTTCCGTATTAATAGCACTTACTTTCTTCGTATCATCCATAATAATTTATTCCTCCTGGTATATTAACGTCATAGCCAAACAAGCTATGCTAAAAGAAAAACATTTCTATTTTATAGAAGTTATTTTCCCTATAATTCTTTGAATAAACTCTACGCGTTTTTTGTATAGTTATTCGGTTCTCGACTTTGTCTTTTACATAAGGTATCATTCTTCTTGGAGTCGGTAAATCGACGTGTTCCTCCTAGGAAGCCGCTTCCTTGCGGCAATACCTGTTACTTAGACAGTCATTCCATTCAATGAAGATTTATGTTTTTGCTGGTTGGGAGCCCTTTGGCTATACCCATATCACACGCCAGGCTGTGTATTCATTGTTTGTGTGGAAACCTGTACTCTACATAAAGGAGCTTATTCTATGTCTTCTAATTTTTTATCTGTCGGCATTGACGTTGGTTCTGCTTTCAGTTTTATGTCCATCGTCAATTCCTACGGCAACCTTGTTTTCAAACCTTTTAATTACCATCATTTGTTTTTATTTTGAATTTAAACATGAAATAAATGAAGGGTATCTTCCGTGCCTCTAATTTTCAAGATAGGTCAAATGAGCCCATTGGCGGCGTAACAGCAAACTTCCTTGAAGCAATGATTTCTTTAATTCTACAGGTATTACATTCATAAACTGTTGATGTGAGCTTATGCTACTTATGACGCAACTTTCCCTTCTTACATTTTTTGCATAGCATTTCATCTAAGCGGTCCATAACATCATATCTCCTTTCCTTCAGTAATCTTCGTCAAATAAAAAAAATATCCTGCCATTTCAACCTAACCTGCAAACAAGTTCCAAACCGCTACTATATTACTAAACGTAAGCCAATGTATGAATTGGCAAGACTTTTTCAGACAAATTCTGTTTTGGGGGTGTGCCTTGAGGAGTACCCTTCACGATGCAACCAATTACCTATGTAGAAAAATATATCAAAAATCCCTACTGATTCGCATCCTCTTATAATATAATGTTATTTAATTCGTTATATATGGCTGTTTCTTCCTTTTTTCACCCTGTATAAATCCTCATCAGCCAATTGGATCAATGCTGCCCAATTAGTCACATTATCATCATTTACTGCAAAACCAACACTAATCGATGTGTGTATTAAATTTCCCCGCCATAAAACTGATAAGTTTTTTACTTTTTCACATAAATGCTCTATGACCTGTACCAAATTTTCTTCATCATAAATAATTACAATAAATTCATCACCGGCATAGCGAAACGCTTCTGCTCTTAGGTTAAACACATCAGCAATAACATGACTCACTTTTTTTAAATACAGATCTCCAGCCTGATGACCGTAGGTATCATTGATCATTTTAAATTTATCAACATCAATCATAAGAACACCTGAGACTTTATTTCCATGGAGAACAAGTTTTACCAACGTCTCTTCTAGTGCACGACGATTTGGCAATCCTGTAAGTATATCCGTATAAGCCTGGATTTTAACTTGATGATTTATTTTATCCATAATAATCCAAAATAAGCAGAGTGATAAAATCATGTATAAAACAAAACCACCTATAATAAATGCAATCTGGACACTTCCTATCTGCATTAAATCAAAATAAAAATGATCTGAAATTGTTATCAAAATGCGAAAAAACATCACGATTATATTTATTTTTAAAATAAGTTGCAAACACTTACTGGGTAAGTTATCTGTATATTTTTTATTGCAAGATAGAGTACGGATACTTATGCCGGAAAGAATCACTAAAAATAAACTTATATCAACAATCCGCCAAGCGACCGAGGGATAAATATAGGTTAGGTAAACTATACTCACCATAAAAACAAGAAAAAGAGCGGCAAACTTTCGTCGCAAATATGCTGGTTCATTCACATAACAAGCAATACCTGCTTGAATTGTTAAATAAGAAAGAAAGGTTCCCGCATTTGCCAAAATAATAGAATGAAAATCAGGAATCATCCCCCTAAAAGAGTATAAAAGCAAACTACTACCTAATAAAATTTGGCTCAAGCTCCAAAATGCAATAGCATCCCGCATCACACGAATGTAAACCCATATGCTAACCATTATCAAGGCATTCATCCAAACAATGACCGTAGCTCCCATAAATAATGTTCTAATATCAAAACCCATACATCAAATCCTCTATATCCATCAAAAATTTTTATTGTTTAAAAACAAATACCTAAGAACTTATCTTATATACAAATATGCCATATTTGTATACGGAATGCAATTTCACAAAAAAGTTTGCTGGATGATTTTTCTTTTACCTTTCACTCCGATGCATTTTTTTCTCTCAACATAGTAAATTAGGCCTCCTATGAATTTTATTTTATCATAGAAGACCCATTTAGTATTAATTTTCATATTTTTATTGTAAGCGTCAAAAATTAGCCTCTAAAAGAATCTAAAAAGCTCTAATTTAGATATCCTGAATGTATTTTCTCATGATGCGCATTGATTGTACAGGTGATGGTCTAGTTGACGGTTCTTTCCAGCTTTAGTTGAAAAAATATATTACGCACCAGTAAATGCTAAACTATCATAGTGAAAACCATAGAAAATCAACTAATAGTTAGAAAGAACCTATTGTACGCTTACTGTATAACTCCTCAAAAAAATATTATGAAAGTAATTGATGTTATTTTCAGCTTACCTACCAGTAGTTATAAAAAAGCACCCAGAATGTAGACATTTATCAGTGTCTATATTCTGGGTGTTTTCATTTTTCTATTCACATTAAACAAGAGTATTTTTCATTACGATGTGCTAACTGAACTTCTTTTGGCAATCGTGACAACTTTGACCGAGCTTGGAGAGCAATATTACAAAAATCAAATATCACCTATAAAAAAATGCACACGCTTCGACATACACATGCAACAGAACTATTAGCTGCCGGCATTCCTATCGTTGAAGTTGCCAGACGACTAGGTCATAGTAAGATAAGTCATACGTTAGAACTTTACGGTCATGCAATTAAAAATTATGACGAAAAAATCGCAAAAAAGGTTCAAGAATTATATGTTGTACCAAAATAATAAAAGCACAATAGAGATCTTAAGCTGCCCGGCTTACCCTCAATTGTGCCCATTTCGTGCCCATATACCACTTGACCGAATTGTGCCCATTGCACAACCCTTGATTTCATTGGTGGAGATGAGGGGGTTCGAACCCCTGACCCCTTGAATGCCATTCAAGTACTCTCCCAGCTGAGCTACATCCCCAATAAAACTATAAATTATCATAAACCTAAATTATAGAAGGCTTACAACGATTTTTATTATACATTATATGTCTATAGAACACAATACCCCATATATAAAATCAGTTCTTTTTTACCACAAATATATTTTTATTAAAATAATTGATTCTGAACAAAATTCGCTTACGACCTGACTGTAAAAAAATGCTCGTTTTATATGGAATAAATATGATAAACTAAAAGAAATGCTTACTAATAAAGGCTTCTGCACTCCCCCGCAACCAATAGTTGCGGCACATGAAAAGTAGAATATATAGCGCAAGTACACTTGTTTTTATATAATGAATGCAAGATATGGCTTGTCAAAGTTCATACTCTATTATAGATAAAAGGAGCAATGTCTTATGAATATTGAAATTGCCAATCGATTGGTTTATTTTCGAAAAAAGAATAATTTATCACAAGAATCTTTAGCAGAAAAACTTGGTATTAGTCGTCAGGCCATAAGTAAATGGGAGCGAGCCGAATCTTCTCCTGATACAGATAATCTCATATTGTTAGCGAAAATTTATCAGGTCTCCCTCGATGAATTACTATCGACCGAAGAAGAAATTATTGAACCCACTGACACTGTATCAACTAACCCAGAAGAATCAAACGAGGAAGCCCCTAAGCAAAAATTTACCGGCATCCACCTAAAAAGTGATGACGGTGAAATCTATATTGGTCGAGATGGAATTTATGCTGCTGACGATCAAAAAAATAGCAGCGTACATCTGAAAGATACGGCTCATGTTATTATTGACGGCGAAAAATATACATTTAAAGAAGCCCGCAAAAAATGGGGCTATAAACACCATCATTCTGCATCCTTTCCTATTATTATGTTATCTATCATTGTTTTTTTATCTGTCGGCATATTTTATAATATCTGGCATCCTACCTGGCTTATCTTTTTACTGATTCCGCTCAGTCGCGGTCTAAAAACTGCCTGGCAAAGAAAAAGTTGGTTTTCGCTGCCTTATCCTATAATGATTACCACACTTTACCTTATTCTCGGATTTTCTTATAATATATGGCATCCAGCCTGGATTTTATTTCTAACAATCCCGCTATATTATTCACTCATTCATTATTTCCAACAAAAAAAAGAGGAAGTTAATAAAGCAGATCTGTGATCAACTAACCCGCCTTCCTAATCATCCCAATATCTACTTCTTATATACAAGCGGATATGAAACAGATATACTAAGATGTAGCACTCAATAGATTAGGGAGAATTACTACATGGTATTTTTAAAGAAAAAAACATTTGAAGATGTTTATAAGTGGCGTCGCCATGATAATGGCAGTTGCTTTTATTGTTACGAAGACAAACCCGTCGCCTATGCGTTTGTTGGTGAAAAAGGCATTTGTCAGGAATGCTTAAATCAATTCAAAATTGGTCATGCTGGTACAGATCGACATGTAATTGCCTATCTCACCAAAAGTCTCAAAACACATGAAGAAACGGTTGAATGGCTAAAAAAGAACGGTTTAAAATTAATGCCAAATGGGATAAAAAATGATGTTCACTATTATATTGGCGTCAATAATTTGGGGATTTTTAATAGTTATTGTTCCATTATTTATGATCAGGTCGCTATCTCAACCATAGGTCCGAATACGGCAAAAAAGATATTGGATAGTTATAATGATATTGAAATCTTTAACGATGGTAGTATCCGTATTCTTTATTAAAATCTTCATAAAAAACAAAAGCATGTCTTGTAAAATTTTACAAAACATGCTTTTTTGTTTTTTATGAGAAAAATGCTTTTATCATATCCTCAAGCGCTTTTTGATCTTTTATCCCCATCAATTCACGCACAGAATGCATTGCAAGAATCGGTACCCCTATATCCATTGTACGCATTGGCAAAAGTGCCGAAACGATAGAGCCAAGCGTAGAACCGCCTTTCGCGTCAGAACGATTAACAAAATGCTGATATAAAATATTGTCCTGATTACAAAGCTCTGCTGCAACAGCTATCGCTTCAGCATCACCGGCATACGATTGATTTGCAGCCATTTTAAGAACAACTCCACCATTTAATATAGGTTTATTTGTTATATCATTTTTTTCTGGCACGTTAGGATGCATCGCATGAGCAACATCTACTGACAACATAAAGCCCCCGGCTACATCAGAAAAATATGCACTGCGAGAATACCCCAATGTTTCATAAATGCGTTCGATGATTTGCGGCAAAACAACCGATCCAGCCCCCTGCTTCGTATGGTTGCCAACTTCTTCATTATCAAACAAAGCAATAATGTCTATCCCTTGTTTACGTTTTCCTTCTATAATTCCAGACAGGCAAGCCTGCACAGATGTCAAATTATCCAGTCTTGGTGACGAAATAAACTCATCCTTAAATCCCATAATACATCCTGTTTCAGTCGGATATAACGTAAGCTCATAGGAAAGAATGTCTTCTTTATTACAGCCGATTTTTTTTGCGAGAAAGCCATCAAAGAAATTTTTGTCTTTCCCATCTTTTTTCAGCATTGTTGCCAGTGGTAGCATATCTTTTTGTTGATTCAAGGCGACACCTTCATTGACGTTACGATTCATATGAATTGCAAGATTAGGAATAGTAAGCAATGGGCGTTTTAAATCAATCAGTTTGATCTCTGGCGAGAAAGGATTACTGCCTTTTATTGCTACTTTACCTGCTATAGAAAGCGGTCGATCCAGCCAGGTATTTAAGATAAGTCCACCATAGGTTTCTACATTGAGTTTACCGTAGGTATTTTCACTAATTGAAGCTGCAGGTTTAATACGCAAACAAGGAAAATCCGTATGCGCTGCGGCTACCCGCAACCCGTCGCGTGCCTTTTCACCAATACGAAACGCAATGAGAGTTGAACCATAAACCGAAGTATAATATTTTTTACCTAATTCCAATTTCCAGACTTCAGTTGTCATTAATTTTATAAAACCAGCTTTTTCCAGTATATGTATGCTAGTTTCAACCGTATGAAAGGTTGATGGACTTGTCTTTATCAATTGTAATAATTTTTCGGCAGTTTGTTTTGTATCCATTTGATCGACTCCTTTTTATTCGCTTTTTTCATTTTACCACACTATGATATAACAACCAACATACACTACATTTTGAACAATGCCTCGATAAAATAACTTAAATGATGTCACTCCATTTATCAATCTGCCAAAACATTTCGTTCAATTTATATAGAAACAAGCTATCATACAAAAAACAAAAAACGGTTAAAACACATGTATAGCATGTATTCTGACCGTTTTCTCCTGATTGCTTGCTGAACAAGAATCACGATCTTAGTTTTATAAACTAAAGTCGTGATCCTCTATATTTTTTCTAACTACACATTCAGCCCATTAAAATATCTTCTTTTTAAATTTATATTTTAAAATGCTGGATACTATTCTTCAACGTGCTGGACATTGCTGCGGTTTCTTCCGCACAGCTTGAAACATTCTGCATCGCTGCTGTTTGCTGTTGTGTAGCAGCCGAAATTGATTCGGTGTGTTGTTCTACTGCTTCGATAATACTAGCAAGATTATCAATTAATTTAACAATCTGATCCGAATTAGCAACTTCTTCCGCCGCAATATTAGTAATAGCATTAATTTCGGCAGCAGTGTGCTTCACTGCCTGCAAAATGACATCTAATGCTGTTCCTGTCTGCGTAACCGCCATTACGCCAGCTTCTACCTGTGTGCTGTTTTCAGCCATAGCAGTGACTACCTGAGCTGTTTTTTGCGATACATTTTCAATCAAATGTGTTATTTCTTGTGTACCTTGATTGGATTGTTCCGCTAATTTTCGAACCTCTTCAGCTACGACCGAAAAGCCCCTGCCATGTTCACCAGCACGAGCGGCTTCAATCGCAGCATTTAAAGCCAGCAGATTCGTCTGATTTGAAATTGATGTAATCGTATCAATAATTTGGCTGATTTGCTGCGAATATTCATCTAAATCGTGAATCATATCCGATGTAATTTGTGTTTGATTTTTGATTTGATTCATCGTCTGAATTGTTTCATGCACATTATTTAAACCTTCTTGTGCCGAATTTTGCGTAGCCACCGAATCTTTCTCTGTCGTGGTAGCTTTAAGCTTAGCCATTTGAATAAGCGATGATAACTGCACCAAAGACTGTGATGCTTCCAGTACCGCTTTGTTACCTTTTTCTGTTTCGCCAGACAAAGATTCCATACTGCTGGCTATTTCTTCAAACGAAGCTGTCACTTCTTGCGAAGAGGCTGACATTTCTTCCGAAGCTGCTGATAATTGATCGCTGGCAGTTGATACTTGTCGAACGATCTTATCCTGACTATCAATCATCGTATTAAAAGAATCTGCTAACTCACCAAATTCGTCGTGTGTCTGCTTTTGGCTATGTACGGTCAGATCCCCTTCTCCTGCCCGCTTCATCGTGTGACGTAATGTATCAATTGATTTTAAAATAGATCTTTCCAAAAGAAAAACAATACCAATAGCAACTGCTATTTCAATAATAAGTAAAATTACATTTTCGCTAAGTAATTGTCCGAGCAAACTGCCAGAATTTTGTCCCATACTGCTCAGCATGACGGTTTGACCAATCAGGGTCAATACGAGCAGTGAAAAAAAGCCAGTCAAAAGTTTCATCCGTAAAGTAAGTTTCATGTGTCATCATCCAATCTGTAAAGGGCTTATTTTATATATAAACATAATGCAGAAATATCATCACGGCAGGCTGGACTGCGCATAGCTTTGCAAAGCCAACGATAACTTGCCGTGCAACCACTTGGAAAATATTCTGTAGGGGCAGGAAGCAGCTCAAATAACCCATCCGTCATAAAATAAAAGATATCACCTGAAAAAAATGACATGGTATGCTGTTCATAGACAGCATTTTTATCTAATCCAGCAAAAATACCAGGCTTTTGAATTACCAGTGACTTCTTTTGATTAATTGCCAAAAATTGATTGATACCGGCCATACTATAGGTTAGCTGTTTTGTATTAAAGTCAAATGAAAAACCGAGAACGGCTACAAACGAATCATTCTCTAAAAAAGGAATCGCTTGCTGATTAAACCAGGTCAGTTTTTCATTTACTGGTACAGGCAACCCAAAAGCCTGTGACAATAATACTCGAATAGCCGACATATTAAATGCTGTTGCCAAACCATGACCCATTATATCAAAAATATAACCATGCAAAATATGATTATTTTCCCATTTAAAATCAAAAAAATCACCGCTTACATAATTATAGGGTCGATAAATAGATCGTATCTCAATAAGCGGATTTTTATATTTGGCGGGCAGCATATTTTTTTGCAGTTGACTAATAAGCTCAAATTCCTGCTTAAGCTGTTTTTCTACTGAAATATCCTTTATCACCAAAGCAAAAACGCTTTTATCATGCACTGTGATATAGCGAGCATGAATTTGTATAGGTACAAGTTCGTTACTTTTCTTTTTATGAGTGGATAAGAAAATATAACCTGCATCACCAGACTTACGAATCGTATGCAGATACTTGGCAGAAACGGTTATTTTTAAATCAAGCTGAGCAATATGAAGCTGTTTCGCTTCTTCTAGTGAGTGTCCATAAAAATTGCGCGCTTTATCATTCATGAATAAAATCATGCCAAACTCATCAAGTAATAATAAAGGGTCATTAAGCATATCAAATATCCAATAACTACAATCAGGAAAAAAATGCGTAATATTCGTGACGAGTTCTTCTAGTGGCAAGTCGTTCATTATTAAGATCTCCCAATGGTTTTTTTCGTATTTCAAATATACAAAGCAAGACTAACAGTCTTGCAGCATGTAAAATTCCTAGCAAAATACTAAAAAAACATTATACAATTTCAAAAATTTTATTTAAGCGAGTAAGCTCAAATAACTCTTTTACAACACCAGTTAAGCCATGCAGTTGAAGTGCACCATGATGTTCTAAAGCTCGTTTTTGCAGAGCAACTAAGACTCCGAGTCCTGAACTATCAATGTAATCTACTTGTGATAAATCAATTAAAAAATTATTATGTCCGTCTTGGAAATAAGACAACGCTTTTGTTCGAATCAAAAGAGCATCTTCAACATAAAAACTACCTTCTAGTGTGATCACTACTTTATTATTGATCATTTTAATGTCTGCTTTCATGAAATAACTCCTCCCATAGATGAAATGATTAATTTTTTATGCATAATAACCTCACAACCTGAGGCACTGAATTCCAAGGAATCCACATAATGTTTGATAATGTCAAGCCCACGCCCGCTTTCATTATACATTTCACTATTGGTTGTACAGTCAATGTATTCCGGGGTAAATCCTTCTCCATTATGCCTTACTATCATGCATAAATCTTGTTGATTTCGCTGAATATCAAGTGTTACTTGAGTACCTTTATGATCATTTATACCATGGAAAAAGGCGTTATTTACTGCTTCATTGATGGCTACAAATAATTGCATCGAATATTCAGGACAAATTGTATGAAGATTTTCCCGGATAGACTCTCTTGCCATGCGAAAATCTTCCAGCGAAGCGCAGGTACAGTTGAATTTTGCTATCAGAAATAATCCCTCCTTATTTTGAAATGCCAAACGCCTAAACATATAAGCATTCTCTATAATTTAAGGAAACCCTCTTTTCTTTCAATTTTTTTCAAAATATGCTAAATGAAAAAGCGTTCCAGTATTTAACCAGAACGCTTTTATTGCTATTTATTCGATAATAATTTTATGAATCAACACTGGTTTTTGAGCCTCACTAGCAATAAAAAGATTTTCATAGATTTTCGTTTTTACAGACTCTACATCTTCAGAATTTGCGTAAATCGTTACGAGCGACTCACCTTTCGTTACTGGATCGCCTACTTTTTTACGCAGCATTAGTCCAACTGCCAAATCGATAACATCGTCTTTGGCAGCTCTGCCTGCACCCAATAGCATCGCCGCAATGCCAATTTCATCAGCTACCATTTTTGCTACAAAACCACTTTCTTTAGCCGGAACTTCAATTTTATATTTCGCCTGTGGCAATTTTTCAGGATGATCAACTACAGAAACATCTCCGCCCTGATTTTTGATAAAATCTTTAAATTTTGCTAAAGCCTTGCCATTTTTAATAGATTCCTGCAGTTTGGCTCTAGCTTCTTCTAATGTTGAAGCTTTTTTTGCCAGAACAACCATTTGACTGCCCAAAGTTAAAACCAGCTCCGTCAAATCGTCAGGACCTTCACCTTTTAAAGTATCAATTGCCTCTTTTACTTCGAGGGCATTTCCGATTGCAAAGCCTAGCGGTTGAGACATATCTGAAATAATTGCCATCGTTTTGCGTCCAACGTGATTGCCAATTTGTACCATAGCATGTGCTAAGTTTTCGGCATCTTCTTCTGTCTTCATGAAAGCCCCCGCACCAGTTTTCACATCAAGCACGATCGCATCTGCACCAGCAGCAATTTTCTTACTCATAATGGAACTTGCAATCAACGGAATAGAATTAACTGTACCCGTCACATCTCTAAGCGCATAAAGTTTTTTATCAGCCGGAGTCAAGTTACCGCTTTGACCGATTACTGCTACTTTATCACGATTTACCAATTCAATGAATTTTTCTTTTGTCAGCTCTACATGGAAACCGCTGATCGATTCAAGTTTGTCAATCGTTCCACCAGTATGTCCAAGTCCGCGCCCTGACATCTTGGCAACCGGAATACCAAGTGAAGCAACTAACGGCGCCAGAACCAACGTAGTCGTATCGCCTACCCCACCCGTCGAATGTTTATCCACTTTTATGCCTTCAATTGCTGATAAATCAATCGTTTCTCCTGAATTCACCATAGATCTTGTAAGGTCCGCTCTTTCGCGGTCGTTCATATCTTTAAAATAAATCGCCATGGCCATAGCACTTGCCTGATAGTCTGGAATCGTTCCATTAGTATACCCATCAATGAAAAAGCTGATTTCTTCTGTCGTTAATTCGTGTCCGTCACGTTTTTTAGAGATTAAATCTACCATTCTCATAGTTATTACCGCCTTTATTTTAATTTTTCCAAAAAGCTTTCTCCATATGCTGGCATTTTAACATCAAAATTATCAGCTACCGTTGCCCCAAGATCTGAAAAACTCTGCCGAATTTCTAAATCTTCACCTTCAGAAAAACGTTTCGAATATACGATAAGCGGAACGAATTCTCTAGTGTGGTCAGTTCCTTTATAAGTTGGATCATTGCCATGATCCGCCGTCAATATTAATAAATCTTCATCCGTCATTTTAGCAAACACTTCCGTAAGCCGAACATCAAATTCTTCTAAAGCATTTCCATACCCGATTGGATCGCGTCGATGTCCATACGCTGCATCAAAGTCAACTAAATTGGTAAAGCTAAGCCCCCGAAACTCTTCGTCGAGCAAAGCAATAAACTGATCCATTCCGTCCATATTTGATTTTGTCCTTATTGCTTTTGTAACGCCCTCACCATCAAATATATCTGCTATTTTCCCAATTGCAATGGAAGCAAGTCCTGCTTCTTTTAATGAATCCAATACTGTTTTGCCAAAAGGCTTCAGTGCATAATCATGACGGTTCGGTGTCCGTTTAAAAGTATCCGCCGTATCACCGACAAAAGGTCTGGCAATAATTCTTCCCAAGGCATACGGATCTTCGCGGGTTATATCCCGACAATATTGGCATATTTTGTACAATTCAGCCAATGGTATAACCTGTTCATTCGCCGCAATTTGCAGCACGGAATCCGCTGAAGTATAGACAATAAGTTCTCCCGTTTTAAGTTGTCTTTCACCCAATTCTTTGATGATTTCTGTTCCACTGGCTGGTTTATTACCAATAATTTTTCTACCAGAGAACGTTTCGATTTTCTCAATTAATTCTGGAGGAAATCCATCAGGAAACACACGAAACGAACTAGCAATATAGAGTCCCATCATTTCCCAATGTCCCGTCATCGTATCTTTTCCATTGGATGATTCTTGCATCTTACCAAAATATGCTTTTGCTGGGAATTCTTTTTTTATTCCTTGTATCTCACAAATATTAGATAATCCCAATTGTTGCAGATTCGGCATATGTAAGCCATTTTTCTTTTCTGCAATATGAACAAGTGTGTTGACACCAACATCGCCAAATAATTTTGAATCAGGAGATTCACCGATTCCAACCGAATCCATAACAATAATATGTATTCGTTTAAATTTTTTCATTTTAAATCACTCCCTCTTCTATATTATACAATTAATCCGACCACTGTGGCAGTAAGAACACTGACTAACGTCGCTCCATATAATAATTTCAAACCAAAACGAGCCACTACATTGCCTTTTTCTGCATTCAAGCCTTTAACTGCTCCAGAAATAATACCAATTGAAGAAAAATTGGCAAACGAAACTAAAAATACAGATACAATTGCCAGTGTTTTATCCGAAAAATTAAAATCACCTGATGAAAGCGACATCATGGCAACAAATTCATTCGATACTAATTTTGTTGCCATAACGCTGGCGGCTTTAATTGCTTCATCCCAAGGTACTCCCATCAAAAAAGCAAAAGGAGAGAAAATATACCCTAACGTATCTTGGAAAGAAATTCCTATAATCCAAGTAAATATACCATTAACCATCGCAATCAATGCGACAAATCCGATCAGCATCGCACCAACGATCATGGCTACTTTAAATCCATCCATAATATATTCACCCAGCATTTCAAAAAAAGACTGTTTTTTCTCAAGCTGGACTTCCAAAACATCATCTTCAGGTTTTACCGTATATGGATTGATAATTGAGGATATAATAAACCCGCCAAAAAGATTCAACACAATCGCTGTCACAACATATTCCGGCTTGATCATAAGCATATAAGCACCCACGATCGACATGGATACCGTAGACATAGCCGAAGCACAAAGCGTATACATACGGTGATCCGGTAAAAAAGCAAGTTGTTTCTTTACTGATATAAAAACTTCCGATTGCCCTAAAACAGCTGATGCAACCGCATTGTAAGATTCCAACTGCCCCATGCCGTTTATTTTACTTAAAACAAGCCCGATATATTTAATGATAAACGGCAAAATTTTCCAATGTTGCAAAATCCCAATTAAAGCTGAAATAAACACAATCGGCAGTAATACACTTATAAAAAATGTGTACTTATTATCATTAACCATGTTACCAAATACAAAATTAACGCCCTCACCAGCACATTTCAATAGCAGCCCAAATCCCGTTGCTATATTCGCTATTAAAAAATTACCAGCATCTGTATTGAGTAGAATAAAACCAAAAACGAACTGCAAAACAATCATAATGAGAACAGGTCGATATTTAATATTTTTCTTATCATTGCTTGCGACCCAAGCCAGAGCTAGCACAACAAATAGTCCAACTATTCCAATAATATATTTCACTTGGTTAATCCCCCTAAAATTTATCAAAATATGTTAACAGCGATTGATTTTATAATCTATAAATCATTTATTTTCCTAAGTCTTTTTTTGTAAATGCACCTGGTAAGATTTCTTCGAGCGTTTTAACAATATATTCCTTTTTATTTTTCCCCAAAATAATTTGGATATCGGCTGCCGCAAATTCTGCTATCACTTGCCGACAAATCCCACAAGGATACGTATAATCATTCTCTACTCCAACAATAGCAATTGCCTTAATGCTTGTATGTCTTTCTGAAATAGCTTTGAATATAGCTGTCCGTTCCGCACAATTTGTCGCACCATAGGATGCATTTTCAATATTACAGCCAGTATAAATACTTCCGTCTTCCATAACCACGGCAGCACCAACATAAAAATTGGAATAAGGTGCATAGGCCCGCGATCTTCCTTCAAAAGCTTTTTTTAGTAATATTTCATAATCCATATCACACTTCGCCTCTTTTCATTTTTATAACTTTAATAGTAGACCTTTTTTGAACATTTGTAAATATTAAGTTGAACTTTTGTGTATTGTTTCCTATTGAAAAAAATCAATCCTATCATAAAGAAAAGAGCCAATATTATGGCTCTTTTTCAAACTGTTATTATATCTTTTATAAATACAAACAATAACTCGAGTGAAATACAACTATCCCTATTCCACGGCATTCATCTGGTATGTTTCATTTTGCATAAATGCATTAAGTGAAACTCTTGGTTTTTGTTTTGTTTGACCGGCAGGATAGCCTATGACAAGTCCAGCACTGAGAAATGCAGACTTCGCTAAGTTAAGTAACCTAGCCGCCTCGGAATGCATAATAAGTGATTCCATCGGCACTACCCCCAGCCCCATTGATTCCGCTGCCACGACAGCTGCCCCCATCGCCATACCACATTCAAAAGTTCCACGCATTATTTCTGTTAAATCTTCATTCCTGATTTCATCAATATCATTTTTTCTGCTAAGCTTAGCAGTTTTAGATACATCAACAACAAACATCAAAAACAGAGGTGCCTGCGCCAGCCAATTGTTATCACCAGCCAAAGCCGTCAAAGATAATTTCATCGCATCGTCTTTTATAACAAGGACGGATAACTCTTGCCCAGCTACGGATACTGGCATAGCCATTGCAGCCTCAATAATGGACTCAACCATTTCCGTTGGTACTTCCTTTTTTAAATAATTCCAAATAGATCTATGATTTATTATGGATTTTGTTGTATAATTCATATGTGCCCTCCACAGAATCTTTAGTATATCAGCATTTAGCTGCTGCTTTTGATAAGCTTTTTAAGCTGTATTTACATAAATCAAACCCTATTGTGCATAACTGATTTTCGTCAAAAATTAATAGGTTTTTTCATACTGATATGCAGCTTTTCTACTTATTCTTCGATGATTTTTCACCAGACTTATTTCACCGTATCTACAAAATGTAGAATTCAAGTTAAGTTTTTAGTGAAATTTGCCGATATAAATAATGAATGTAATAATTTAAGTTAACCAAGGATGCGTTAATTTATTAGACAAGGATGACAATGCCATGAAAATAAGAGCAACCCCTGAAGAATTAACGGCTATTAAATTCGCCATGAAGAAAGAACAAATACCACGAGTTTATAAAAGATACCAGGCCCTTTATTTATTTCTTTCGGGAAAAACCTGCAAAGAAGTCTCTCGTCTCATCGGACTGACAGATATCACCGTTTGTAATATTCACAGAGCTTATAAAAAAGGCGGTCTTGCCGTAATTCCAGATAAATCAATTCCAGGACGCCCCTCCAGACTAACGCCAAAGCAACTCAACGAATTGAAACATGTCATTTTAAATAATATGCCATCAGATGTTGGTCTTATAACGAATTTACCATGGACAGCCAACTTGATTGCTGAATATATCAAACGCAAATATGACTATACCTATTCCATTCGTGGAATTACTGGAATGTTAGAACGACTTGGTTTAATTTATGTCCGACCAACTTACGTACTTGCCCCAACCAATCAAACCAAATAATATCTTTTTTTCTAAAATCATTGAGGAAAATTTTTTTAGATCTGAAGAGATGAAACAAGTTCAAGCTATTGGCAACTGCCAATAGCTTTTCTTGTATCTTGTTAAAACACACGGTGGTTGGAGTTATTCAATAAATACAACTGCACATCTTTTCAAGAAAGCATAATTTTGGTTTGCTGCTAATATTTTGTCACCATCGTCTTTTGAAACAACTGGATTTCTATTAAAATCCATTAAAGCAACTGCTTTCACAATTAAAGGATTCGCACCCGCATAATCAATATTAGATGGAGAATCCGACTTAGAATAACTAGCCAAACCATTCTTAATAATAGCACTATCTTCGACATTTTTAGAATTATAAATTGTTCTGCCTGAATTGTCGAGAATATTCGGTGCCATTGCCCGTTCCAGTCCAAGACCTCGGCAATCAATCACAACGCCAGTAATAGCATTAGCTGATGTTACTGTTGTTGTTGCTGTGGAGGGAGAGGTAGCAACCGTTGCTGGTACAGGGGTTTCGGTAATTGCAGGCACAGTAGTCGTTGGAGCAACTGGCTCACTTTGGTTTGCAAAATCTGGCATAGACGCTTTATCTTGCCAAAGTGCAGATGCTAAACTGTTTCTTTGACCAAAGATTGGCATACAAAGCGTAACCTGGTAATTACCATTATCAAGCTGTTCTTCATCGGTAATACGAGCATTGTTAATAGCACCAGATATTGCTGTTTTGATCGTATCCTTTTTTACTGCTAACTGTTGAACAGTCGTATGATTCTCGAGCTCTACACCATAAACAATACCAGCTAAGTTACGATACGCATCTACAATTGCAGCCCGCCGAGCAAGTGCATCGGCTTGCCCTGCAGTAACGGAAGCTGGTGCTGCACCAATTCCAATTGCCGTAATTGTATTACTGTTCCAATTGATGTCCGAAGCGAAACACGTAGTCGATAATATCAATGAAAACAAAAGTATATATAGCTTTTTCATAAAAATCGCATCCTTCTTAAAACAAAATTATTATTGCATATTTAAATCAATTGTACTATTGGTTATTTTCATAATCTGTGATGGCTGTTCTGTATCTTCCGTTACATAGGATGCAAGCGTTTGATTATCTCCTGTAAAACTAAGATCAATAACAGCTGCATTATTTGTAAATTCTCTGATGTAAACATCCTGTACACCAGATATATCAGTCAAATAATCCTTCAGCAAAGAAAGACTATTTTGATCTTTTATATTATGAACATATATCGTATAATTTTTCGAAGTACTAGCTGCATAATTTAACAATTTATTTGCGATATCATGCCCGGCTTTCTCTCCAGTTTTATATTTCGCATTATCAGCAGCTATCTTTTGTGTAATATCAATATTAGTTTCCTGATATGTGCCAAACTGAATTGCTTCGCCAGTATCACACTTTGTCGTATTAATCGTAAGCGTAGCATCATTCGCTTTCATTGGCACTTGTGTATCAAACTTAAGATCAATATCATTTGTACGTATACTTCCAGTTACGATATAGTCTAATTGTTCCTGTGTTCCTAAAAGACCAATGGTATTAAAATCACTCTTCGCTGCAGCAATTTTAAAACGTTTATTTTTCATTTGATCCAGTTGATTCATATTGATAATATGAGAAAAACCCGATTGATTCAGCACCGAAGCAATTGCCGTTTCCACAGCTACATCAGAAGCCTTCATCGCATTATTCTGATTCAATACAATAATGCCAATCCGAGGGTCATTAATTCCAACATGAATTGCTTTTACTTTGTCGAAATCAGACATAAGTTTTGCATTGGGTTCCATATCAATGACTACCCTTGTTTTAACCATATATTGATCACCATCATTAAGTGTCTGCAATATTTGATAACTTCTGATAAAACCATTGGCATGCGTATAAATTTGATCATGCATCACTCTGCTATTATCGACATGTGTACTGCTGTCAATCGTCATACCCGCAACATTTTCCAATGCATTGCGAAAAGAATCTTGTATTGCCGCTTTACGAGTTGGTCCAGTACCTTCTGCAATATACTCTAAAGCATATGCTTGAGTATGTAGCACTACGAAAAAAATCGTACATAAAATGCATGAAAATTTTTTACCATGGAGCCATATTATCATTTTTGCACCAACCTTTTTTCCTAATCTAACACCTCCTTGTACGTAAAATCCCTTTATAATAATGCAATACTAAACCCCTATTGGCTAGTTGCACTATCACCAATTTTTAAATTGCCTATGTTGCCACTGGTAACGGTACCTAATGACATTTTATTTTCCACACTAGTTATTGTAATCTGACAAACCAATTTATGTTGTACACCTAAGACCTCGCCCGTCTCAGGATTGCAAACTGCTTTACCATCTTTGTATACCATAAAAACTTGACCAGGTATAACTTGCTTATTTGATCCAGCATCAATATATACGATATTACCATCAATACTTGCTACATGTACTGGAACTGGCGATTCATTCAGATTCTTATCTAAAGTGTCACTAATTTTTTTAGATATATCCTTTGCTGATTTCGTATATTCACTGAACTCTACTTTCCATATTTTGTTGCCTTTTTTGTCTCTACCACGCGTTTTATTGACAATTCCGTTTGTCGTATCGGCAAAAACAACGCTCCCCGATGTCGTATCAATTATTTTCCAAAATGCAATTATATTGATCTTTTCTTTATCTGCTATAACATTCGGCTGGTCTGTAATATGCGAATCAGAAATACTTCCTGTTACTATATAGTTGATTCCAGTAATCCGCCCTAGTTGAGCCGCATTATCTTTTGCTAACAGTCCCATACGACTGAGACCCTGTTCGTTTAGAATTGCCGTTAAATCATCACGATCAATGACATTGAGCTTGGGATTTTTCGATAATTCTGCTACAAGGGAATCCGTTATGAGTTGTTCCAATCCACGTTGTCCTGAAAGGTTTTTAAAGGTAAGAACACCAATTGATTTTGGTTGTGCTGCATAACCAATTGTTGTAAAAAAAAATATAAACCCTACGAAAAACATCAATCCCCTAATTTGGTTGTTTTCTAGAATTTTCCTCATTTATATTACCCTTCTTTTATTGGATTGATTTATAATTTATCCAAATAATCTTAGAAAACCTGACCCTTAAAATGTATATTTATTAATAATATTTAATACTATTATTATTTTTTAATTCAATTAATATTACTTAATTCAACTTATATATTACAATAATTTCAAAAAAAGTAAAGCCTTTTTTAGTATTCTTTCCTTTTTTAATAAATAAATGAACCTTTAGTCTTATTTTTCTATACAACCGTGCCAAAATAAAAAGACCATTAAAACACATTTGTGCGCTTCAACGGTCTTTGCTTTGAAATATTTTTCCTCTAATTTATATGGTAAGCATTCATATATATCATAAAGGCTACCTTGTATCATTACCCCCAATTCTTAATAGTTGATTCCGAAACAGAACATCTTTTTTATTCAAATCAGGAAATTTATCTTCGATTTCATCTAAAATACGCCCTAAATCAGAAAATATTGCACCAATTTCAGGAATAGGAAACTGTGTTGCCTTTTGAATTGATAAGAAGTATCCGGAAAAATTAACTCTTGTTTCTCGCACTGCCATCAGCAATGCATCATTTAATAAAGCTTGATTCTCACCATCAATCGCCCGAGCAAAAACAGTTAAACAAATCTGGACATCATGGACTACTTGCTGAAACTGCTTCCATTCGATATCCAATTCGGTCAAATCAAGCAAACTTCGGGAAATCCCTCTCACTTGCAAGCTGATATGTTCCAACCGATTCATAACAAAAGAAAATTCAACCATCTTATCACGTTCTTGTCGGCGAAATGGCGTATAACGAAAACTTTGTGTAACCTGAATAATCATAAAATGTTCTTTACGAATTTGCTGAACCGCATTGCGGGCTTCATATAATGCAGCAGCTAAATCTTCCTTTGTTTCAGCCTTCCACAATCGTTCTAAATTAGCAGTCAAACACAATATAGACTGCATCACTGCTTTTTTAGCTAAAAAACTGGATGACTCCGCCGGACTCAGAATAATATTCAAGAAAACGGCAATAATAGCGCCAATAATGGTTTCTTCAATTCGCCCAATCATATATCCCTGACTATGCCCATACTCGAGTACCAGCAGGGTGCTTACACCAATTTGTGAAATAATCTGTGGATGCAAATGAAAAACTCTACCCACAGCAATTCCCAGTCCTATAATGCAAAAAATGCTCCAAGCATTGACAACAAAAAAAGAACTAAATGAACCACCAATCGTTACACCGACAATAACACCTAATATTCGATATACACCTTTTTCGACAGAATCAGCGATTGTCACCTGCGTTGTTAAAATCGCCGCCAAAGGTGCAAAAATTGGATATGGATTTTCTGTTACACTGGAAGCAACAAACCATGATAAACCTGCAGCTAAGGCTATTTTAAGAACTTCCAAAGTGATACCCAAGCGCCGTAAGATGTGTTGCACATCATACACCATAAAAAAACTCCTCCTATTAAAACCTATGCTTTTAGCAGCAAATTGACCTTTTAAGTTCTTACCGAAAAAACAAAATTATTTTAATTATACCCCCTACTTCCTGATTATTCAATCAAAATAACAAGATTCGTATCAACTATCTCACCTGTTTATAAGCACTTTACAGAGCAACTCTTTATATTTCACCAGCAGGATATTATCTGCCAGTTAGAGAAATATAAACAAAGTCTCAAATAAACGGTTAAGCAGTATTAATATGACATGAGTTTTTATCGTATAAGGAGTTGTTCTAACTTTATGTTTATCGAGGAATTTAAAAAATTTATCATGCGTGGCAACGTTTTGGACATGGCAATTGGAATTATTATCGGCGCCGCATTTAATAAAATCGTCTCTTCATTTGTCTCGAATATTTTGATGCCGCCACTTGGTTTACTTGTCGGCAAAGTCGATTTTTCAAATTTATTCATCAATCTTTCTGGGGAAAAAATACAAACCATAGCCGAAGCACAAGCAGCAAACGTGCCAGTAATCGCCTATGGTCTATTTCTAAATACAATTATTGATTTTCTAATTGTTTCATTTGCTATTTTTATGATGATTAAACAAATTAATCGTTTTGTCGCCAAAAAATCAGAACCGTTACCGGAGAAGCGAAAATGTCCTTATTGCTTTTCAGAGATCCATGATTTTGCGACACGTTGTCCACATTGCACTTCAACATTAAACATACAAGAATCGAAATCGATTGAGGTTTCTTAAAAAGCGTTTCGATGCCAACTTCATTTTTACTTGTAAGAACAAAATAATCCCTAAAAGATTTTTTAGAGAAATGGAGAGGAAATTATGCTTACATTTAAGGAACTGTATCAAAAGGCATTAAAAGAATCTACCGGAAAAGAAGATTTTACGTATGATCCACGTCAATTGAATTGTCTATTTGAACCAAAGGAATACCCGACAACTTGGGAATTGAGCGATATCCTTACATCTGAAGGAATACCTTTATCGGGCGAAACAATCACCAAAGACACCTTAGCCGTTTTAAACGCTTTAGCCCACCATAAGGGGAAACGTGCTTTTATTTTGATTGCGCCAGCCTTTTTAGGACAATTCAGTGACCAAGTATCACCCGGAATGATCCGTACTGCTTTTAAAAAAATCGGCTTCAATGGTTTACTCGAGGTTGCTGTTTTTGCTGATATTCTTACACTACGCGAAGCTTTAGAATTTGACCATAATATCCATTCGAACAATGATTATCAGTTGACAAGCTGTTGCTGCCCCATGTGGATTGCCATGATCAAAAAATTATATACCGATTTGATGCCGCATGTTCCAGCAACTGTATCGCCAATGATTGCAGCCGGACGAACGGTAAAAATACTGCATCCAGATGCACTTACTGTTTTTGTTGGTCCGTGCATGGCAAAAAAAGCAGAAGCACGTGAAAAAGATATTGCCGGTGCTGTTGATTATGTGTTAACATTTCAAGAAACAAAGGAATTATTTAAACTTTTAAATGTAAATCTCTCGCAAATGGAAGACAATGTAAAAGAATTTTCTTCAAAAACCGGTCGGATTTATGCTCGAACTGGTGGTGTCAATGAAGCCGTAAAATCGACATTAGCACGGCTCAGCCCAAATCGACGCATTGCAATACGTTCCCAGCAAGCTGACGGGGTCCCAGATTGCAAGAAAATGATTACGGCCTTAATTGAAGGAAAAACACAAGCAAACTTTTTTGAAGGTATGGGTTGTAAAGGCGGTTGTGTTGGTGGACCAAAATCATTACTTGAACCAACTAAAGCACGCGACAAAGTAAATCAATATGGCGATAAAGCTATATATGAAACGCCCTTGGATAATCCTTATGTGTTGGAGTTGTTATATCGTCTCAATTTTACAACACTCGAAAGCCTCATGAATGATAACAAGTTTTTCACGCGTAAATTTTAGACATAATTTATCTTGAAAAAGTCATACGCTAGTTATTTTCTAATTCACCTTGTTTTTTCATTGTTTTTTCATTTAACTAAATTATAATGTAAATTAGTTATCATATCAGCTGACTAATTGATTGATTCTACACTCTTGATCGTATAGATGCCTTTCTATACGATCTTTTTTTGTTTAAATTTTATAAAACGAACTACAAATTACCATTGCTTTCCTCCACTTTCACATGGTATAATATACGTAATAAATATTTCTCAATCCTTACCTGCATTGGCTGCCACCAGTGCAGGCTTTTTTATGTATGTTTATAATAAAAACGGACAAAACAAGCATTTTAAACTTGTTTCGTCCGTTTTTTTAGTTTTAAAAATTACGAATTGACATTTACGTCAATGATACCATAATGAACATGGCTGTATTTCCCACCAACAACCCGGTTTGCCCCCAAACGCACAAATTCAAGACTGCGGCTGTTTTCTTTCATGACCACGCAGTGTCTTGCCACCCGTCTGGCCTCGTTGATTGCTTCTATCGTGACAGCACGATGATCGGCAAGGGCTCGTAACGGCAGTAAATGCAAACTCTCTTTAAGTGGATGACGAAACATCGGATCAAAATAAACAACATCAAAGCTTTGATCTGGCACCAATTTCAAATAGTTTTCATAGTCTTGCTGAATGACCTCAACCCGCCTCATAGCCGATTGTAGCCCGAGCGGCTCTACCGTTAAAAATTTATTCAGACCATCCTGAATAACCGTTGCCATAAGTGGATTGGCTTCAACACCAACGACTCGTCCCGTTGTTCCAACAATAAAGCTTGCGATAATCGCATCAGAAGCCATACCCAAAGTGCAGTCAAGAACTTCCATTCCCGGCTTCAGCTGCATAGCTTCAATCATATTATCCTTCTGCCCCTTGATCAAATTTTTCAGTCGAAGCTGCGCCATATTGGGATGAAAAAAAAAGTCACCTTCCGGCGTAGTTAAAACAAGTTCCGTTTTCTTGACAACTAAAACAAACTTAGTCTGATAGATCGCCCGAAGACTCTCAATGGATAAATTATCCCGGATAATAAATAAAAGATTCAATTCGGCGGCTTTTTGTTTTGCAGTTTGCACTACCGCTGCATTATATTTGTGTCCTGTCGTCACAATGCATTGTATCGGCTTCATCGGCTATGTCCTTTTAAACATTTTGGCAAGTTCGGCAGCACCAAATTTAATAATCGTTGGTCTACCATGCGGGCAAGTATAGGGAAGGGTTGTATTGGTAAGCTCATCCAATATGATTTGCATTTGCCGAATATTTAGTGTATCGCCGGCTTTAATGGCAGCCCGACAAGCCGTTGTAGCCAGACAAGCATGGCGAATTTCCTGTGCTGTCAGATTATGCATATTTTGCAGCGATTCTAAAATTTCACGAATGATTGACTCTGCCTCACCAACTGGTATATCTGAAGGAATTTCTTTCAGACGCATCTGATCCGGTCCGCTCGCATCCATATCGAAACCTAGACTTTGAAAAAGTTCTTGGTTATCCAAAATTAAGGTGCATTCCTTGTCATCAAAATCAAGTAAAAGATGAACTAATAGTTGCTGTGATGGAATTTTATCAGCCAGGGCAGCAAAACGATCATAAAGAATGCGTTCATGTGCTGCATGTTGGTCAACAATATAGAGCCCCTTCGGATCTTGCGCTACAATATAGCAGTTGTCGACCTGTCCCATAGGTGTAAGGGTTCCCTCATAAATAATTTGCGGTAAATCCGTCGCAGTATGCGCTGATATCCGTTCCGTCATTTCTGACATTTTTGCAGAAATCACCAAAGAATCATCTTGCCGATTATCTCGTGACGCCAAAGCTTCTGAGTTCGGCAACGATGCATTTAAAATTGCTTGTGCCTGCGAAAAACTCACCGTATTTTCCCGCACAATTGGCGATGGTGGAACCAAAGGATTATAAGCCGTAACGGCTACTTGATGCGGAACAGCAAAATGCATGGGTTCTATCGTATAATGCCGTTCCAGATTCGCCACAGGTGCAGCAACAGCGTCTAAAGACTGCCCAGAGGGACGAATCGCATCCAGTACAGACTTATAAACTGCTTTAAAGATACGTCCTTCATCTTCAAATTTCATTTCACTTTTCTGCGGATGCACATTAACATCAATCGTATTTTGCGGCACTTCAATTTTAAGTACAGCTAACGGATAACCGGATTTTGGCAAAAGTGAATGATACGCATTGTCGATCGCTTTTCCAATGGATCGACTGGATATAATACGTCCATTAACAATAAATGTCTGCCAGGTCCGGCTGCTGCGAATCATCGATGGTTTTGTCAAAAAGCCAGCAATTTTAATATCTATATCTTCAAATTCCACACCCAAAAGTTCTTCGCTGACTTTACCACCATAAATGCTTTGAATCGCATCATATTGTGATCCATTTCCCGGTGTAGACAAAACCAGTTTATTATTATTAATAAACTTAAAAGCAATTTCCGGATTGGACAGTGCTAATTTTATGATAAAATCATTAATTTTTGAACCTTCCGTCACTGGTGTCTTTAGAAATTTTTTACGAGCAGGTGTATTAAAAAATAAATCTTCTACTTTAATGGTGGTTCCGAGATTACAGCCAGCTTCACGCAAATCCTCTACTTTTCCACCCTTAATTTCCACCAAGGTGCCAAATTCACTGTCACGCTGCCGGGTCATTAACGAAAAGCGCGAAACGGAAGCAATCGTCGGCAATGCTTCACCGCGAAATCCCAGTGTACTAATGGTGTTCAAATCACTTACTTCTTGAATTTTGCTTGTTGCATGGCGTAAAATAGCTAACTTGGCATCTTCCGTACTCATGCCACGCCCATTATCCGTAACGCGCATAAAGCTTGTACCACCAGCCATAATTTCGACTTCTACTTTATTGCTGCCAGCATCAATCGAGTTTTCGACTAATTCTTTAACAACCGATGCAGGACGTTCGACAACTTCCCCCGCAGCAATTTTATTAATTGTGCTTTCATCTAAAACATGTATGATACTCATTTTTTACCAGCCTCACCTTTTGCCTGTTTCTGCAATTTATATAGCTCATTCATTGCCTCTAAAGGTGTCATTGTCATAATATCAAGGGCTAATATATCAGCACTGAGCGATGAAGAAAAAAGTGAATCCATTGGATCTTCGTTAGGCAAAACCTGCTCTGTTACGGCAGCATCATCTTGCAATGGTTTTATCTGTAACTGCTCTGCAGCATGCTGCGATTCCAATTCTTCAAGAATTTTTTTCGCCCGCTCCGTTACATTTTTCGGTAGTCCCGCGAGCTTTGCCACATGTATACCATAAGACTTATCGGCACTGCCTGCCACAATACGACGCAAAAATACAACTTGGCTACCACGTTCTTTCACGGCAACACAATAATTTTTAATTCGATTATCCGATTCTTCTAAATCGGTAAGTTCATGATAATGTGTCGCAAATAATGTTTTTGCACCAATCTTATCACGCATATGTTCAATCACAGCCCGGGCAATACTCATACCATCAAACGTACTGGTACCACGACCAATTTCATCGAGAATCACCAGACTGTTTTTTGTTGCATATTTCAATATTTGTGCTACTTCATTCATTTCAACCATAAATGTACTCTGACCGCTCACGAGATCATCACTGGCCCCGATCCGCGTAAAAATACGATCGACTGGGGAAATATAAGCCTCCCGTGCTGGCAGAAAACTACCAACTTGTGCCATGAGCGTTAAAAGTGCTGTTTGACGCATATACGTTGATTTTCCCGCCATATTTGGTCCAGTAATCACTATAATTTCACTATCATGATGATTTAGATTTGTGTCATTCGGCACAAATAAATCTCGTGTCAAAATACGCTCGACCAAGGGATGTCGACCATCTTTAATGACAATTTCACCATTGTTCATCAAATTCGGGCGCGTATAATTATATTGGCTGGCAGCCTCAGCAAGGCTAACCAATGTATCAACAATGGCAATTCGATGTGCCGTCTGCTGGATACTGCTAAGTTTCGCTTTGATTTGTTCACGAACCACCGTAAACAGTTGATATTCAATATTCACAATCTTTTCCTGAGCACCTAAAATCTTTGTTTCAAATTCTTTAAGCTCAGGTGTGATATAACGCTCCGCATTCGCTAATGTCTGCTTACGAATAAAATGAGCTGGTACCGAATCTGTACCGCTGTGACGAACTTCGATATAATAACCAAAAACCTTATTGTACCCAATTTTTAGTGATTTGATGCCTGTACTTTCTTTTTCACGTTCTTCCATATCCTGTAAAAGTTTTTTACTATCACGTGAAATCAATCGGTATTCATCGAGTTCTACGTTATAGCCATCCTTAATCAGACCACCATCACGCAGAGAAATTCCTGGTTCATCAACAATTGCCCGTGTCAACAGATCCACAACTTCATCATATAACTCAATCGAATTATGACAAGCATTTAGCAATTTTGACTTGGCAGCTTCCAGTTCATTTTTAATTCCCGGCAAAGATGCCAGCGAAACTTTTAGCGAAATCAAATCCCTGGCATTTGCTGTTCCCACTTCAATTCTGGTAAGCAAACGTTCAAAGTCATAAATATCGCGCAGGCGTTCCGTCAGTGTATTCCGCATCGCAAACCCTTCAAGCAGCTCTGTTACAGCATCAAGACGATCATTTATTTTTACAATATTAAGCAATGGGTATTCCAGCCATTTCTTTAGCAGACGGCTGCCCATAGCCGTTTGGGTAAAATCAAGTACAGCAAGCAGCGTATCTTTCTTTCCTCCGTCGCGCAGATTACGGGTAATTTCCAGATTACGCAGCGTATAGGTATCCACTACCAAATTTTCTGAGGCATCTAAATAACTTAATTTGTTCAAATGCGTCAAATCTGTTTTCACCGTATCATGCAGGTAAGCCAGCAAAGTGGCTACAGCCGCTTTCGCAATATCGATGATTGGTCGATTATGGCTGTCGAAATGCTGCACAATAAGATTTTCCACTGTTTTGGTTACTTGATCAATGATCGTAAATGTACAGTTGGTAAGACGCAAATCGACAAATTCTTTCAATTCAGCCTGATACGAAAATGCCCCAACAATAATAATTTCCGGCATCATCAAGCGATAAAGTTCATCAAAGAGCATTTGTTTACGGTCAGGTCCTTGATAAAGTCCATAAAAACATTCACCAGTTGATATATCAGCCCCTGCCAGAGCAATCTGTTCATCTTTTTCATAAAGCAGTGCAATATAATTATTTTTTGAATCTGTAAGAACAGATTCCGACAAAACAGTTCCTGGTGTAATAATTTTAACTACATCGCGTTTAACAAGACCTTTGGCTTTCGGATCACCAATTTGTTCACAGATAGCCACTTTATAGCCCTTGTTAATCAGCTTTGTAATATACGTTTCAGCCGCATGATACGGAATCCCACACATTGGAATACGTTCTGCCATTCCGGCATCGCGGCCAGTTAATGTAATCTCTAATTCTCGTGATGCAAGTTTCGCATCTTCAAAAAACATTTCATAAAAATCGCCTAACCTAAAAAATAAAATTTCATTAGGATGACGACTTTTTGTTTCGCGATACTGCTGCATCATTGGTGTTAAAGTCGCCATAAAATGCCTCCTGTTTAAGTTCTGAGGACAATTTTTTTTGCAAACAGCCTCAGCCTACCGTTATCTATAATAAACTCATACCTAGTCAGCTATGAGTTCCCCTTTCAAAATCCAGGTTTGTGCATGGGTCACTTTCACTCGCACAAAATCTCCTATATTTTCCGTGCCTTGCTTATTCCAAAGTAGAATTTTATTCGTTCGCGTCCTGCCCGATAGAACATTTTCTTCCGTACGACTTGGACCTTCAACCATAACTTCAAGGATCTTGCCATCCAGCTGTTGATTGATCTCGAGACTAATTTGGTTTTGCACATCCATTAGCATTTGCAAGCGTTTCTTTTTAACATCCTGCGGTACTTGATTTTCCATCGTCGCCGCTGGCGTTCCAGACCGTTTCGAATAAAGGAAGGTATAGGCCATATCATAGCGGATTTCTTTTAAGAAATCGAGCATCTGTTGAAAATCTTCTTCCGTTTCACCCGGAAAACCAACAATCAAATCCGTCGTAATACTTGCCAGAGGCACAGCATCACGAATTTTTTTCACCAGATCACGATAATACTCAATCGTATAACCACGATTCATCGCTTTTAAGAGTTTATTGCTGCCATATTGAATTGGCAAATGGAATTGTTCACAAATATGTGTACTATTTTTGATCACGGCAATCGCTTTATCGCTTAAATCACGAGGATGTGAGGTCATATAACGAACTCGTTCAATGCCGTTTACCTCATCAACGGCCTTCAATAGATCGGCAAAATCCGGACCTTGTTGATCTTTGCCATACGAATTAACATTTTGTCCAAGCAAAGTCACTTCTTTGAAACCCTTCGCTATAACATCTTTTACTTCACCCACAACATCTTCTAAAGCACGACTGCGTTCCCGACCACGAACATATGGAACAATACAATAGGTACAAAAATTATTGCAGCCATACATAATCGGCACCCAAGCCGAAATTGATCCATTGCGTTGGGTTGGTATGTTCCGTGGTATATCTGAATCTCCTGCCGATAATTCTACGACATGTCCATTTGATGCCTGAACTTCTTTGATTACAGTCAGGAGTTCATGAACCTTATTTGTGCCTAAAACAAAATCAATATGCGGTGCTTTAATAAATAAAGCATCCCCGTCTTTTTGCGCCATACAGCCAGTAATACCAAAAATCAAATTAGGCTTTTCCAACTTAAGACGTTTAATCTCACCGATTTTTCCATGTATTTTATTTTCAGCACTCTCCCGCACACAACATGTATTGAGTATAATCAAATCCGCTATTTCCATATTCTCGGTTTTACTATACCCCATCGTCTTCAACTGACCTTCCATACGTTCAGAATCACTGATATTCATCTGGCACCCGTATGTGATAGTTGTAAATAATTTTTTATCCATATTTATATTGAATCCCCCGTACTTTATTTGATATAGTCTAATGTTTAATTTTATCATATTTTAATTGTAAAAACATCTTTCTAGAAGAATATTACTCATTTCTCATTAAAATACACTTCATAGCTCTATATCATCATATACTGAGAAGGATGTCATACCTAGAATCAAGTGCCACCCTACTGTTTAATGGTAGTTTCCCCATTCGTCGTCAATGAAAAATTATCGGCAGCATTCAGATCTTATATATATCCTGGATTCCCGGTGACACATAACGAGGAAAGCCCTATATCCATTAAAAACAAAGGGATTAACGCAATTTGCTATCAAAAGTTTCCATCGTTATGTCACCAACACATAACGTGGAAACTTTGTAGGGTTTATGCGGCTTCACAGCGACATCGTTAGGCTATTCCGGGAATCTAGGATACATACTCTTTAATAAACTCCTTGAGTTTGTTGTTTTCTTTATTTTCCACAATAAAAAACCTCCGATATTAGTTTTAATTTACCTAATATCGGAGGTTTATACAATGATTTCAGCACTATCGATTTTTCGACAAAATGCTTGTCCATATTCTTGATCCGCGTCCTGATATATCAACACTTTATTAGACAGTTATTTTGAAGTCGTAGCTATAATGCCAATATATGCCATACGAGGATTGTTTTTACGAGATACATCCTGTTGGAGTAGATTCGCGGCAATGAGAACGGTCCAAAAACTTATGGAACATTACTCTTTGACATGTGCGAGGACATACAGGATATGGAATTCGTTGACACACTTAGAAGCTTGATGAAACTATTTATTGAGATTACCAATGGTTTTGCCGCCGAAAACGCGAAAACCATAAAAAGTAAATTAAAGGATTGGATTACCTCCCAGACCATATTTGTTCAGGCTTTGTTTGCTAATTTGTACTGGGAAAGTTGAGTACCTTATTTTATTTGGAGAACTTTCTTAATTCATTTTGTGCTATTTTTATCTAGCATCACTCTTTATTTAGAACCGATAGGTTAGCACTTCAAATCCCCTTGCACTAAAACAATATATTTTTCAGCCAATTACTAAAAAAGCATTATTACTTTATACTAATTTGGCAACTATAATACCTAGCCAAAGAGCTAATAATCCAATAAATAAATTCGCTCCCATATTCATAAATGCATTCACTAAATTTCCTTCTCTTAAAAATTGCATTGTTTCATAACCAAAAGAAGAAAATGTAGTTAATCCGCCTAAAAATCCAACCGCAACTAACAGCCTTATATTTGTCGATACCACAAAACGCTCTGTCGTCAACATCATAAAAAAGCCCATAATAAAACATCCTATTACATTAACAAATAAAGTACCAAAAGGGAAATATGCCCCTATTTTACTTCCTATCCAAGTTGTTAAAATATAACGTGCCACTGCGCCGCAGCCACCACTAAGCAAAACGATAAAAATTTGATCCATACTAAACACTAATTACCCCACCTTATTCATGTCCCGGAAGTTTATTTCCATATTTTATAACCTCAACACTATCAATCGTAATCATACCTTTTGTCACCATCGTGTCCAAATAAGGTAATAACTTATCAATATATTCATCACTGTCAATAATTTCAATTACAATTGGTAAATCACAAGATAACTCTACAAGATGTGCTGTACGTATATTGCGATTATTTTCACCATATCCCATAATTCCCCGAAAAACAGTAACCCCAGCCATATCAAGTTCCTTTGCCTTTTTTACAATGCGTTCATAATGATCCGTTTCTCCGATATAAATCCGCAGCCTTTTCGCATATTTTTTAATAGCAGTCATACAAAATTCCTCCTAAATTAATTTTTTACCTTTATAGTTACATAAATAAAAGAGATAGAAAAATCTGGATATGCCTAACAACAAAAACAATCTATATATTGCTAAGATTCTGCTATTTAATTTTTATGAGATAAAAAAATAGACTCCTATCATTTCGCTAAAAATGATAGGAGTCATCATTGTTCACTGAACAAATTTATGGCGAACTCCATCGCCTATTAATATAACCTTAATTATACTAATAATTTACAAAACAAGCAATGGGAAATCGTATTTTTCATAATTATAAATAAAAGATTGACTATATTGACAAAATCTGTTTATAATAAAATTAATTAAAGAGACGATGGAGTTCGTCATATATTCGTTCGCGGAACGCTAATGACTCCTACTGGATAAATCTAGTAGGAGTCATTTTTCATGTAAATGAAAGGAGCTCTTTCTCATGACATTTCAAAGTATTTTATTTACAGACACATCCATTCCGATCGAAGAAACTTTATCAACGCCTTCCTTTTTTACAGATTTGAATCTAGATCAAATCACCACTGCTATTACAAAGTCAAAAGAAGAATATAATTTATTACCTTTTTTTTATTCTCCGGTAAAAAACATGAATACCCTTGAATACCGCCATGAAATTTTTCGAGATTTAGCCAATGAAAATTTATATAAAACAATACAAGAATTTGCTTTTAATATGCAAAGTATGCGAGAAAAATTAAAAACCACGAGTCAACTGCGCTATCTGTATCAAAAAGAAGGTTATTTTCTAGATGTTATCAAATTTTATGCCCAAACCGTGCAAACATTTTCTAAACAATTGGAAACGATAGAGTTACGTTCAAAAGGTTTTCTTGAATTTCGTCAATATCTCAAAAACTATATAGCTTCTACCGTTTTTTTAGATTTATGCAATGAGTCCAAAAAAATACAAGAGGCACTTTCACAAATTCAGTATTGTCTGAACTTCGAAGGAGCTTCTATTCATGTGCGCAAATATGAAGATGAAGAAGATTATCGCAGCATGGTTGAAAAAACGTTCGACAAATTCAAACAAGGTTCTGTCAAAGATCACAAAAAGACCTATTTATTTCGCCTGGATATGAACCATGTTGAGGCTGCTATCTTGAACTTTGTTGCACAATTGTACCCTGAAACTTTTTCCATTGTAAGTTCTTATTATACAAACAATCAACAATATTGTCCTTCAATCATTCAACGATTTGATCGAGAAATTCAGTTTTATATTTCTTACTTAGATTATATCCACCCCCTACAGAAAGCTTCCCTGCCATTTTGCTATCCTAATGTATCAACAAGAAAAAATGGTATTTCTGCTACGGATAGTTTTGATCTAGCTCTGGCCAATAAATTAGCCGGCACTAAGCAGCAAATCATATGCAACAGTTTTGAACTAAAAGAAAATGAACGTGTTTTAGTGGTTACTGGTGCCAATCAAGGAGGAAAGACAACGTTCGCCCGAACATTCGGGCAGCTCCATTATTTAGCACAATTAGGCTGCCCAATACCCGGAAAAATTGTGAATCTTTTTTTATTTGATCATATATTTACCCACTTTGAACGAGAGGAATCCTTAACTTCTTTACACGGAAAATTGCAAGATGATTTAGTGCGTATTCATAAAGTTTTAGAGCAAGCTACACCTCAAAGTATTTTTATTTTGAATGAAATTTTTTCTTCCACTACCTTAAAAGATGCATTTTGGCTTGGAAAAAACATTATAGAAAAAATCCTTACGTTAGATACCTTCTGCGTTTATGTGACCTTTGTCGACGAACTTTCGCGGCTAAACAAAAAAACTGTAAGTTTTGTAAGTACAGTTTTCCCAGAAAATCCTGTTATGCGAACTTATCAAATCGTTCGTCAGCCAGCAGATGGGTTGTCTTATGCACTTGCTATCGCTGATAAATATCATCTTACGTATACGTATGTAAAGGGGCGGATAAAAAATGAAAGTGTTGCTGCTACAGAAAAATGATGATTTTACGGTGAGAAAAGAGTTTTCGATTCATGAAGAGACTCTTTTTAAAGATTTAGAATTGCAAATCATTTGTAACGCCATGGCTGGTGATGATAATCCCCTTCTCTTCAGTATTTCTAAAACAGCTATCCTTACAACTACAGCAGATCTAGAAACCATACAATATCGGCAAGACATCTTAAAAGATTGTCTAAAAAATAGAGATATAATTCAAAACTTATATCAATTGACGGAAACAGGTATTCAAGGTGATAAGAATCATTATTATAATATTTTTGTAAATTACCCTTCATCTATTTTGCATTATTCAGATGAAACGCTTAATTTTTATATGATGATTTTAAAAAAAATACGAACTATAGCGGATGAAAAAGCTTCTTTATTTAGTTCTGATGGATTTGTGCAGCTTTTCTCGATGTTACAGCAGGAGTTAACAGATTCTTATTTTACTGAAATAGCCGATCATCTAAAAAATTTAGATTTTCCTCATGGTCTATCCGTCAGTGCCTCTCTTGGTGAAGCCAACAAAGGGATCAATTATGTTTTGCGGAAACAAAAAAAATCAAATAAAAATTGGTTGCAAAAATTATTTGCAAAAAAAGAACCCGGATTCACCTTCCAGCTTGCCGAACGTGACGAAAGTGGAGCTCGTGCATTTTCTGAGCTTAAAGATATTGCCATTAATACAACTGCAAACACATTGGCACAATCAGTAGATCATATTCTGGCTTTCTTCACACAACTGCAAATTGAATTAGGATTTTATATTGGCTGTTTAAATTTATATGACCAGTTAATCGAAAAAAAACTTTTTATTTCTTTTCCTGTCGCATTCCCCTTAAACGAACATCAACTTTCTTTTCTAAAACTATATGACAGCTGCTTAGCTTTAGGAACCGATACCTGTATCCAGAGCAACGATCTCTCAGCAAATAAAAAAGATTTTATTTTTATCACTGGTGCAAATCAAGGCGGAAAATCAACGTTTCTTCGCAGTATGGGTATTGCACATCTCATGATGCAATGTGGTATGTTTGTATGTGCAGAATTATTTCAAGCCAGTGTTTGCACCAAAATTTTCACCCATTATAGGAAAGAAGAAGACCATTCAATGACTAGCGGTAAACTAGATGAAGAACTTTTGCGAATGGATGCTATTATCGAGGATATAACTCCACATTGTTTAGTTCTTTTTAATGAATCCTTTGCAGCAACAAATGAACGCGATGGTTCTGAAATCGCCAGACAAATCACGCAGGGTTTATTAGAAAATGACATTAAACTTTTTTTTGTTACACACCTGTATGAATTTCCTCATGCATTTTTTGATAAACACTTAGACAATATTTTATTTTTACAAGCCCAAAGGTCTCCCGATGGAAGCCGCAGTTTTCAATTTACTGAAAAAGAACCGTCGGCTACAAGTTATGGCCAAGATCTATATAACACTATATTTCTATAAAACCATAAGTTGAAAAAAGTACACCCTTGATGGAATAGGCTTCGTGCCCTTTCATCGGAGGTGTACTTTTTTCCCTTAGGCTGACTATTTTTTTATAATAGTTACCGGCACGGTGGCATAGGTCGTCACTTTTTGGGCAACACTACCAATAACAAGATTTTTAAAGCCCCCCATACCTCTGGTTCCCATTACAATTAAATCCGCTTTATAATCTGCCGCATATCTGACTAAACTTTCCGCAGGATGTCCATGTAATATTTCTATTTTTAAAGAAATCCCTTGTTTTTCGCCATCTTCTATTACTTTTGCTAAGATCGGTCGATAGTAGTTTTCTCCCTCAGCATAAAATTCATCTACTTCATCAATGCTAGAACTAAATTCCGGTGGTTTCACTACAGATACTACTACGACCTCGCTATGAAGTTTCAATGCTAAACCAATCGCCCAATTTTGCTCCATATCATGTTACCTCCTCTTATTATTTATAAAAAAACGCTACCAGTTTTCAAGCAACTGATAGCGACTATTTTTAAACTATTTTCTATCTATCACCTTTAGGATAAAATTTATAAATTTGGTAATAGATACTCATATTCAAAAAAATAGACTCCTACCATGTAATGGTAGGAGTCATCAACGTTTTCACGAAATTTACGGCGAACTCCATCGCCTTAATGTATAGCAACCACTTATAACAACAATCCCACTGTATTCTTATTCACTCCATATTATTTAAAAGGATTAGCAAAAACTGCCTTTGCTCCCAATTCGGCTTCGATTTCTAGTAGCCGATTATATTTGGCAATTCTTTCACTACGGCAAGCTGAACCGGTCTTAATCTGACCGCCCCCCATAGCTACTGCAAAATCAGCTAAAAAAGTATCTTCTGTTTCACCGGATCGATGAGAAACAACATAGCGCCAGTTAGCTTTACGGCAAAGGTCAATCGCTTCGATAGTTTCAGTTACCGTGCCAATTTGATTAAGTTTAATCAGTACGGCATTGGTACTGTGCTCTTTAATTCCTCGGGCAATAAACTTAGTATTCGTTACATAATTATCATCGCCGACGATTTGAATTTGATCGCCCAATGCAGCAGTATGTTCTTTAAACCCAGCCCAGTCATTTTCATCCAAACCATCTTCAATAGAAACGATTGGATATTTCTTAATCCAGTCACTATAAAGCTGCGTCATTTCCGCACTATTTTTCTTGCCTTGCCCTGATTTAGAAAGATTGTAAACATTATCTTCAAAGAATGAACTGGCTGCCGGATCAATCGCCAAAGCAATATCCTTACCCGGTTTATACCCGGCTGCTTGTATTGCCTCAATAATAAGTTCACAGGCTTCTTCATTGCTTTTCAGATTAGGAGCAAAACCGCCTTCATCTCCCACACTAGTCGCATATCCCTTTTTGCCTAGAATTTTTTTCAAGACATGAAAGGTTTCAACGCCATACCGTAGAGCTTCGGCAAAAGTCGGTGCGCCAATTGGCATGACCATAAATTCTTGAAAATCCACACTATTATCAGCATGTTTACCGCCATTCAAGATATTCATCATTGGTACTGGTAGTCGTACTGCGCCTGAACCACCCAAGTAGGCATAAAGCGGCAAGCCTTTTTCTATTGCTCCAGCCCGCGCCACGGCCATAGAAACCCCTAACATAGCATTTGCTCCTAATGTGGCTTTCGTTTGCGTTCCATCCAGTTGGATCATCAAGGTATCAATTTGTCTCTGTTGTGTTGCATCTATTCCAATCACTACAGGTGCAATACATTTATTAACATTAGCAACTGCCTTTAAGACACCTTTTCCGTCGTAACGATTTTTATCTCCATCCCGTAATTCAATAGCTTCATTTTCTCCAGTAGAAGCCCCAGAAGGAACCGAAGCCGAAGCAATGATACCATTTTCCAATGTAATATTAACTCTAACCGTAGGGTTACCTCTAGAATCTAAAATTTCCAATGCTTTCACGTCAACAATTTTCATATCAAATTTTCCTTTCTTTGTTCTGTATTGATTTAACTCTTAACGAAGTAATTCCTCATATAAAAAAACAGACTCCTACCAGCTTTACTGGTAGGAGTCATTACCGTTTTCACGGGGTTAATGGCGAACTCCATCGCCTATAATTATGATTTTAATTCTACTTCAAAAACTAAGGCTTGTCAATGTTGCACTACAATACCTTAATTCAGCTCAGTCCCTATAGAACAGCATTATTTTTATCAAAATGATTTACTTCATCAATCCTATAGACTGTAATTTTATGCGGGAGACTTGCAATGGTTAATATTTCATTCCTTATAAAATTCACGAACATTTAAACTGCTAATCTGTCACTATGTGATATGTTCTTAATTATTTTATCTACCTTGCTACGAGAAAAATATAAAATTTCAACCAACTATGGAAAGAACCACTTTTTGCGTTTATGGTTTTATGAACATAAACGCAAAAATTGGCTGTTTAGTGGCAGTCCAAAAGGAGCCGTAGTAAGTGCAGCTATCTATAGCCTTATAGAAACGTGCAAGGCTAATAAAATAAACGAGTACAAATATTTGAAGTATCTGTTTGAAACGCTTCCGAATATACCGTTTCTGAGAGAGCCACAACTTTTAGAAGAGCATCTTCCGTGGAGTGAAAAAATACAGCAAATCTGTAAATAAGCATAGTAGCCGTTCGATATATATTCATATTTTGAGTATACATCGACGGCTACTATTTTTATATACACTGTTTTGTTGTACGCTTACTATGTAACATAATATGTTTTGATAACAAAAAAGAAAGGCATAAATTTCAGCCTCCCATAAAAGTCCATCTGTTCTGTAAAATTTTCTGTGTCTGACTGTACTATACTATACTATTTTTAGTCAGACCCTCAACTTTAAATTACTTTTTCTATTTTAAACTCTGATATATTTTTTCCAAGTTATCACGTATACTTTGAAGATAGTCCTTATTATCTTCTTTACTTTCCAACGTATAAATTTTTTCGGCTTTTGCTCCAACTTCATTGGCTAAAGTCTCAGAAACTTTTGGACTAACCATATCTTCTACAAAAATAGTTTTAATATGATTTGCCTTACAATAATCTGTTAGCTCTTTCAGTTTTTTTGCACTCGGTTCACCTTCAGCAAAAACATCTTCAACACTGTTTTGCTTTAAATCAAAATCACGTGATAGGTATGCAAAAGCAGCATGTCCTGTAACAAAGTTCTTATTTGTTACAGATTGGAACTTTTGATTATATTCTTGATAAAGTGTTTCAAGTTGATCATAAAATATTTTATAGTTCGCTTCATAAAAATCTTTATTAACTGGATCTGCCTTGATTAAAGCATCTTGTACATTTTTTGCTTCTATTTCAGCACCTTTTAAACTTAACCACAAATGAGGATCATTTTGTGCACCTGATTCAATTTCTTCCGCTCCAGTCGCTGGCAGTGGTTCAGCTCCTTTTGCCGCTTCAACCACAATCAAATTTTTATTGTCTGCAGCTTCTAAAGCTTTATCAACCCATGATTTTTCCATATCAAAGCCATTGTAAACAAAGACTTTAGCACTATGTAACCCTTCTAAATCACTGGCTTTTGGTTCAAAATCATGTGGTTCCGTTCCATCTGGTATAATCGTCTGTACCTCTACCTTATCTTTACCAACTGCCTCCACGATTTCTCGCATGGCATTAAAGGAAACCATCACTTTTATCTTTCCATTATCTTCCTGTTTGATTGGTTTCGAATTTTCCGGTGTTCCACAGCCCGCAAAAATACCCAGCAGAAGAATTAACAACAAACAGTAAAAAGCTGATTTTTTCATAATATCACTCCAATTTTTATTTTTAGATGCAAATAGTTTGCATTTGCATCTAAAAATAGGATATAATGATATTAAAAAGATGTCAAGTGACAAATTTACGGAGGATATAATGATTCATATCAAAAATATGTATTTTTCATATGAGCAAAGCTCATATATATTGAAAAATTTAAACTTTTCAATTCAAAACGGCTCCTATATTTCAATTTTAGGTGAAAATGGTTCAGGAAAAAGCACCTTCATCAAACTTTTATTAAACTTACTCATACCAACTAGTGGTCATATAGAAAATACATTCACAAGAACAGCCTATGTGCCGCAGCGATTTGAGAGCCTCAATACACAATTTCCTATAACAATTGAGGAAATTTTAACTTGCTATCAAAAAGCACGTCATATTCCTGGTAAAAAAATCATTGATGATAGTCTTGCTCTCGTTAAAATGCAGGATTATAAAAAAGCACTCGTCGGAACTTTATCAGGCGGACAATGTCAAAAAATTTTTATTGCCCGTGCACTCATGGGCAACCCTGATTTATTGATCTTAGATGAGCCTTCAAATGGCGTTGATATAAAAAGTCAAAATGAAATTTATCAATTGATAAAAAATCTAAACCAAGAAAAAAAAGTTACAGTTATTTGTGTAGAGCATAATCTAAAAGCTGCAATTAAAAACTCCACCCTTTTATATCATATTGCACAAGGAGTTGGTCATATCTGCAATCCACAAGATTACATTCGCGAATATCTCATTGAAAATACAGGAGTTGAAAATTATGTTTCAATATAATTTTATGCAAAACGCTTTTATGATTGCCATTTTAATCTCAATTTTATGTCCTTTAATTGGTATGTTTCTTGTATTAAAACGCTATTCTATGATGGGTGATACCCTATCCCATGCCTCATTCGCTGGTGTAGCCGCCGGATTGATGTTTCATATGCATCCTATTTTAAGTGCATTTTGTTTAACTTCTATATTTGGTGTATTGATTGAAATTTTACGAAGACATTTTAAAAATTATGCCGAATTAATTTTAGTTGTTATCTTATCCTTGTCTGTCGGAATTGCCATTACATTAATTAGTTCCGGTCTTGTACATGCAAATATCGATTCTTTTTTATTTGGCAGTATCCTAACGGTTACACGAGAAGATTTTTATATAGTTTTTCTTTTAAGTATCATATCGCTGTTCATCGTTTCTCGTTTATACCATTCTTTAATGTTCATGATTTTTGATGAAGAAGGTGCTAAAATTTCCGGCATCAATATCAAATTCATTAATTATACCTTTGCAGTTTTGGTCGCTGCAACAATTTCAGTATCGATTCGAATCGTAGGTATTTTAGTCATTAGTTCTTTAATTGCGTTACCCATTGCAACCGCGCTGCAGCTTAGAAAAGGTTTTAAAACGACATTACTCTTTGGTGTTTTATTCAGTTTTATTGATATAATAAGTGGTATTACAATTTCCTATTGGATTAATGCGGCACCAGGGGGAGTTATTGCGATAATGTCCGTTTTAGTTTTGGCTTTCGTATTGTTTTTTCAAAATCATCATTTTCCAGTTAATATACATTTGCTAAATCTCAAAAATATGGCTAAAATAAATTGTATGATTGCAAACGGAAAGAGGAATTCTGATGGAAGAAGAAAATTTCAAATACAAAGCATTTTTAAACCAGCATGGCATCAAAAGTACCAAACAACGAAATTTACTTTTGAAACTTCTCAATCAGAGCAACGAACTATTAACAGCGGATACTCTATATCTAAAAGTGCTCCAAGAAGATAATACAATGAATTTATCGACGATTTATCGTATTTTAGATTTATTCACAAAAAAACAAATTATCCAAAAATCAAACTTCTTAGAAAATACAACGAGTGTTTTTGAGCTCAAACGATTATCTCATCAGCACCATTTAATTTGCTTAAATTGCAAAAAAATTATTTATATTGATCATTGCCCTTTAGAAAAATTTGAAAAATCGTTGGAATCAAAAACAAATTTTTTAATTTCAGATCATAAATTAGAACTTTATGGATACTGTGGTGACTGCAAAAAAAATTTACACCACGAAATTTCATAGAACGATACTTTTAATCGGGGATATGGCGCAAGCATCATGACTGCTCTTTGTGATTGTCTAGCCCTTATTATCTTCTTATATAAAAAATAACCCTCAGACTTTAAAAAGTCTGAGGATTCGTGTAGAATTTATTTATGTTAACAAAAAATTCACACATAGAGATTATACAATGTTTGGAAGTACCTATCAATTAAAACTTCCACTAAATATCGAATATTTTATTCAACAAAACGACTCTGTCCGCTTGCTTAGACAAATTATTGAGGAAATGGATTTTAAAAAGCTTTACCAGTCTTATTCCCATCTTGGAAAAAATCAGGCAACGCCAAGACAAATGCTCGAACTATTAATATATGCCTACATGAATCGTATTTACAGTTCCAGAGATATTGAAAAATCCTGTAAACGCGCTATCAACTTCATGTATCTTTTAAAATGGAAACATACCCCAGATCTGACATTATTAATCATTATCCCATCTAATAATCTAGATAAAACAACTTTTTATTTTCCTTTTGCATATTCTTCACCTCGTTTACACTTCGGCGATGCTAAATCATAATGATTTTTGCAAATCGGGCACATTTTTTCTTCATTTTTGTTATTCGAAAATATACCCTTCACTTCATACATTTTCAAATGCTTATTATGATGAGTATGTTGAAATCTGTTATCTCGATGATGATATTCAACTCCCCTATTTCTTGAAAAAAAGTTTAAAAATCGCAATAGCTTCATAAAATACGCTCGCCTCCTTTATTCCTTTCATTTATTACATAATCCACTTATCGCTTGACAATTTTCACAGTAACCGTAAAAATATATTTGGCAATCCACTACTCGAAAATTATTTAAAACTTGCTTCTTTATCTTAACCATATTCATCACCCCATTAGTTGCTTCATCAGTTACTTCAGCAATTGCCCCACATGACAGGCAAATCATATGATGATGCTTTTGTTCAGATATTTCATAGCAGGCTCATCTATTCAGTAACTCCAATCTTTGGACAATACCTGTTTGTGTAAACATTTGCAATGTTCTGTATATAGTTGCTACTCCAATTTCCGGATGAACTTCATGAACAATATCCCATATATCTTCTACACTAAAATGAAGATGTGGTTTACTATTCATCGCATTAAAAACGATTTCACGCTGTCGCGTCATTTTATACTTTCCATTTATAATTTGCTTTAAATCACTGACCGTCACTTGTGCCGCCCCTCCCAACCCATATACTGCTAAAAAAACAACTGTACTCGATTCATTTTTTCATTACAAACAGACAGTACCCTCTGCTCATACAATCAGCTCGCCCTGTATGCCAATTAAATCGATATAATTTATAACAACCATAACTTATTAAAATCTTTTCGGGTTATGCATGCAACCTTTCATATGGTGCCCGTGATTTTCGTGATAATCATCATCGTGATGATGCTGCATATGATGTTGCAGTAAAGCGTCTTGTGCCTCTGGCATTTCATCTTTTAATAGCGTAATCATTCTGTCCATATAATCTGCTAGATTTTTCTGTTCTTCTTCGTTAAGACACTTAAAAATTTCTTCTGTATTTTGGTCACATTTCAGAAAATTTTCGTTTGCTGTTGCTGCTTCCATTCCCTTTTCTGTCAATTCAATATCCAAGGAACGACGATCCTCTTCTGATTGAGTCCTCGTAATATCGCCATTTTGTTCAAGTTTCCCTAATAATTCCCCCATAGATTGAGGTCGTATGCCAAGTAAAAAAGAAAGTTTCTTTTGACTCATTTTAGGTTCTATTTTAAGCAAAGAAAGAACTCTTCCCTGTCCGCGATAAGGACTATGCATATGATTTTCTTTCATGTGATGATGTCTGTACATCATTAAAC